>Ga0209795_10000013_pt1 | contig 259063 bp, 248 predicted proteins | sample AgamicOrMarz_FD_187166 | JGI IMG/M metagenome (GOLD analysis project Ga0209795, IMG submission 187166) | Agave microbial communities from Guanajuato, Mexico - Or.Ma.rz (SPAdes) (version 2) | ecosystem: Host-associated > Plants > Phyllosphere > Phylloplane/Leaf | place: Guanajuato, Mexico... | reverse complement strand
GAACTGGATGAACTGTTTTGGCGCGCTCGCACGCGAAAGCGGCCAAAGACGTGTTCCCTTGCCACCCGCCATGATTACCGGAATGATCTTGTCAGTCATGCTTGCCCCGCCTTGTGCCGTTCTGTGTTCAGTGCCGGAATTGTCTTTAAATCTTGCGTTCGGTCGCAAAGCGCCGGATCAGCGCCAGGCCATCTTTAAGCAGCGCCGCAGCAGCCTCTTCCGTCCGCGCCTCGACATAGCAACGCATTTCGGGTGCATTGCCCGATGGACGCAGATGGATGATGCGGCCGTCCTCAAGGGTGACCCTCAAACCGTCGATATCGCTTTGCTTTGAAACTTTGCCGAGCGACGACAGGAAAGTCTCGAGGTTTTTGTCCGATTGCCTGAGATATTCCATCAGTGCGGAACTCGTCTCGATCGGAAAATTTTCCAGCCGGTCCGCCATGGCAACCGGCATCCGGAAATCCTCTGCCAGTTGCGAAAGGCGCAGTTTCTTTTGCGCGGCAAGCCAGAGAGGCGCCAATATGGGAAGAAAGCTGTCGCGTGTCGGCAGCGGGCGGATGGATCCGCTCGACAGGGAGAAGGTGGAGGCGGTCAGCAGGCCGCCATTGGCCTCAAACCCCATGACCTTCTCGCGCCCCGCGGCCAGTGCCTCGCTCATGCCGGCAATGACGAAGGGAGAGCCCACCCGCGTGCGAACCACGCGGAAGCTGCCGTTCGCCTCGATGCCGGAATTGGACGTGACCGGTGTCACGACAACGTCTGCGCCGAGGAAGAGGGAGGAGATCAGTCCGAGCAGGTCGCCGCGCACCGGCTCGCCGGTTTCATCGGACAGGAGAGGGCGGTCTCCGTCGCCATCGGCTGAAACGATCGCGTCCAGACCATGTTCTCGAACCCATTGGCGCAGCGACGCGATCGTCTCCGGTGAAACCGCCTCGGTATCGACCGGAATGAAATCCTCCGAAAACCCGAGTTCGACAACCTCGGCCCCGTAGCGCCGGATCGCTTCGACCAGCAGGTCGCGTGCGACGGTCGAATGCTGATAGACGCCGATTTTCAGCCCGGTGAGCGCGCCGGCCGGAAGGATGGATAAAACACGCTTGGCAAACAGCGCATTCGCAGCTTCGCTTCTGTCGGCTGCCGTGCCAAGCGTTGCATCGATCTCGGCATCACCCAGTTCGGCGGCGATCGCCGAGATCTGCAATTCGTCCTGTTTGTCGATTTCGCCGTCGGCGCGATAGAACTTGATGCCGTTACGATCGGCCGGGATATGGGAACCGGTGACCATCAGCGAAGCAGCGCCGATCTCAAGTCCGTAAAGGGCAAGTGCCGGTGTCGGTAGCGCTCCGCAATCGAGTGGGACCAGTCCCGCGCGCTCCAGCGCACCTATGCAGGTTGCGGCGATGGACGGACTGGAAGGGCGGAAGTCACGTCCAACCAGAATATGATCTCCGGTCTTCGCAAGCCCGCTTCTGATCAGATGGGTCGCGAATGCCTGCGCATAAAGTGCTGATGCACGACCTTCGAGATCGGTAACCAGGCCTCTCAGTCCGCTCGTGCCGAATTTCATTGCCAATCCATCATATTGTAAGCTTCGTCTACTTAGACGATACGCTAAGATTTTGCCCGACTTTCAGAAAATATATTTAACGCCTGAACTCGGCGACGGTTATCAGCAGAATACCCACCGTCAGCCGATTCAGCCTGAAACTTGCTTCGCAAAGCGGATGATAATGCGCTTGGGGCGATTATGGCTTAGCACAGTTGCGCGCCAGGCCATGCTCAAAACCCGTTGCCGCCTTTGATTTCGGAGTAGACGGTTCCCGCCATGATTGAAATATCCATCCACAGAGAGAAATTCTGGACATAGTGGAGGTCGCAGGCAATGCGCGCCCTTGCCTTGGAGGCACGATCGGTCGGTCCTCTGAGGCCGCGCATCTGGGCGAGGCCAGTCATGCCGGGGCGCATTGTGTGCCGATCGTGATAGTCCGGCACGAGTTCTTCATAGGGTATGCCTGCCGCAAGCATCCCGACAGCGTGACAGCGAGGGCCGACAAGTGACATGTCGCCCTTCAGCACGTTCAGCAATTGTGGCAGTTCGTCGATATTCAGGCGCCGTATGACCCGCCCCACTCTGGTGATGCGTGGATCATCCCGAACGGTCTGAGCAACTCCGGAGTGGTCGCATTGTTCGATATACATGGAGCGGAATTTATAGATTCTGATAAGCTTGCAATCTTTGCCCCATCGGTTCTGCCTGAAGGAAACCGGACCTTTGCTCTCAATCTTGATGAGTAGGCAGACAGTCAGCAGCACAGGTGCCAGAATTACCAGAGCACTGGCCGAAACTATGATGTCGATGAGCCTTTTGGCCACGAAATGCCAGTAAATCCTGGTCCGTAGCTGGTTCAACCCCAATTGCGATGCCGCGCTATTGGGAGATAATGTTTCGGGTCCGTCCAACTGTAGGATATTCACCGGATTCACCGCAAAAGTATATTATGGATCAACTTTATATTGATCTAATAGCGCACAACTATCGCGCTGTCAGCGAGGAAATTAAAAAAAGGTTAAATACGATGCCCGTTGCGATGTATATGCACGCGTGTGGGCTGCACTTAAGTGAACAATCCCAAGTAATATCGGTTGATCCGTGCCTGTTTATAGTGGGTCAAGGCGCATCCATCTCTCTCCTGGATGCGCGGTTTGCGTGCGCCTATGCCGTCCGTACGCCTTTATTTTCGGGAGTTGTTGTGTGAATTTGCAATAACGCTGGGCGGGAAATGGTGCAACTTTGGCGTTATTTTCCGGAAGGTGTCGCATTACCACATGTAAAATATGAACCCGATGACGAGTGCCCACATCGCCAGCGAGATACTGAAAACCAGGAGATAGTTTTTAAAACGCCTTGTCATGATTCTGATCATGCCTCGGCTTTGGCGATGGTTAAAACGCTGTCAAATTATATGGTTGATGTTCCTTTAATTGCGGCTGGCGCCAGACGCGCCGTTTCGGGAATGTGCATTGGAACAATACGACCTGCCTGTGGATGAGCGTTCCTGATCGACCCTGTCGACTGGAAGCTCGGGCGGGGGGGGCGAGTTCGGCGACAGGTCGGCATGTTTCGTCCGCGAATTCTTGAGGCTGAGCAGATCAGCAGTCTCACTCGGCCGGCAGAATTCTTGCAGGAGGATCGCAAAGGACTGCGTGGTGCTTTATCACCGGCACCAAGATGGCTCGTTGCAGCAGCTTTCGGTTTGCATGGTGATGCACACGTTTTTTTTAAGTGTATGCAAAAAATGCTTTGCTCTACTGTCGTCTATGCTTTCGTTACATCGACGTATTCGATACAAGCTCACGTCTGTAGCCGTGGCCGACAGTATGGATGCTGATTTCGACACTGCTGGCGGGTGCGGGAGCTTATGAGCTGTCTTGATGTCTATTGCGAAAGCGACCAGGCACAGGGCGAAGGAGCCTGAAGGGGATAATGTCGGAACTTTCGCTGGAACGCACCGGCCGCAAGGCTCTGCGCTACATGCTGGTCTTGCTATTCTGGGGGCCGATCGTGATCGGGCTCCTGAATTACGGTGCCGTCGAGATCCAGACGGTCGCGTTAATGGTCGTGCCAGTCTTCTCGATGATCGCCGTTGTATCGATCATAAACGGCATATCGGAGCGAACCAGAGTTGCCTTGGTTTCGGCTCTGGTTCTCATCATCATGGCTTTTGCGTGGGTTGCGCTACAGGTGACGCCCCTGCCTTCAGCTCTGTTCGCACAGCCTGCGTGGCAGGATGTTGCCGGCATTTCGCCCTCCGTCGGCGCCAGCATATCGCTTACGCCGGGAGACGACTGGCCCTCTGCCTTGCGGATCGCTCTGCCGCTCGGGATATTTGTGCTCGCCTTACTGTTGTTCGACACTGATGATCGTGCAGTCGGAGCTGTCAAAGCCCTTGCGGTATCGGGTGGGATCGTTTCTGTTCTGTCTATCCTCCAATTCGAGATTGCGCCGGATGCCTTGCTTTTCTGGCCCAAGATTGCCTATCTGGATAGCCTCACCGGCTTTTTCGTCAATCGAAATACCGCCGCCACCTACTTTGGTCTCGTCCTCCTGCTGAACCTCGCCTTGCTTCTTCACGCGCTAGGTGATCCGGGGATCGGTTTTGCCGATTTGCGGCGCTGGTGGTACCGCGATAGCAAATGGCAAGCGCTTGGTTATGGGCTGTGGTTTTCGACCTCGCTGATTGCGCTCATGTTGACTAAATCTCGCGCTGGTCTTCTTTCCTGCCTCGTTGCAATAACCTGCCTCCTTGTACTCCGGCTGTTCCGCCGGTCTAAAAGACAAAGAGTAGGACGGCCGTTTTCTGCACCGCGCATCGCGCCGTGGCTGAAGCGCAGCCTCCAATTGGTCGCCATCTTGCTGATCTTGTTGTTGGTACTTCAGATTTTCGGCGGCAGAACATTGTTGCGGGCCGAGACGCAAGGGGTTGGCGATAGCCGTTACTGCGTCATGCCGGGCATCTTGTCTGCAGTCGCCAACCAATTTCCGTGGGGGGCGGGTCTTGCAAGCTTTGAGGATGTTTTTCCCGGTTACCGCGATCCGGCTTGTGGCCTCTATGGTATCTGGAGCCGGGCGCATAACTTCTATCTGGAGGGGATTTTTACATTCGGCCTGATGTTTGTGATGATGGCGATGGTGGCGTTTCTGATGTTGCTCCGCTTTTTCTGGATCGGCTTGCGGCAGCGGCGTGGGCTTCGCTTTGGGCCAGAGATCGGCCTTTCTGCTCTTTTACTTGTCGCCATCCATTCAGCCTTCGACTTTTCACTGCAGATCTCGGGAATGGCTGTCATCGTCGCAGTCCTGCTGGCGCCACTCGTAACAATCAGCCTGAACCCGCCAGGAAAATCATCATCGGCATGATATCCGCGATGGTTGTGAAAATTGGAAATATCAATCCTTGGTTTTTCTTATCGAAAATTGAGGACTGTTATTTCGCTGTGGTTTCCTGTTGAGTTACTGGCAGAAAATCGGTTGCTGCTGCGATCGGGAATGAAGTCGATGCCTGTTAACTAAGCTTTTGAACATTTCATCGCCCAGTTGTTGTGCGTGATTAACTTAAGCGTAACCATTCGTTATTCGTGTATTTGTAATATGTTGCGAGGGCGCAACAGCTCGTCGGCAAGAACTACTTGTTTCAATTTGGTCAGGCAACCGGTCTGGCCAGAGCGGCTGGTTCATGCATATTGGCGACGGGTTCCAGGGGATAAAAAGTGAAAATCAAAGCCGCCGCTACTTTCTTCATCATGTCGACGACGGCATTGACGAGTTGCACATCCTTGCCGAGCTCCGGCCCGGCAGTGAAAGATGTCGAGGCGCAGGCGACGGCGAGGGTAACCTCTGCGAAAAAACCGCAGGCTGTTGGCATCGACTATGCTTTGGTCGATCTCAACAAGACCGTCCTGAATTTTGTCCAGTCGGCAACCACCACCTCGCTCGTTGGTGGTTTCGGTGGTGGGCGTGGTGGCGCTCCGAGCCTGCCTCTCGGTGTCGGTGACATCGTTCAGGTTTCCATTTTTGAATCGCAATCTGGCGGTTTGTTCATCCCCAACGACGCAGGCAGCCGTCCCGGCAATTATGTAACGCTTCCGCAGCAGACGATCGACCGCGATGGCACGTTGAGCGTTCCTTATGCTGGCCGTGTTCGTGCTTCTGGTCGTGCTGTTGAAGATGTTCAGCGTGACATTGAAGACGTTCTCGCTAACCGCGCGATCGAGCCACAGGTAGTTATAACGAAGGTTGAAAGCCGTTCGGCACAGGTTGCCGTTCTCGGCGACGTTCGCACTCCGTCGAAGATCGAGCTTACGGAAGCTGGCGAACGCATTCTCGATGTCCTTTCGGAAGCCGGTGGCTTGAGCGCGCCGGGCGTCGAAACATATGTGACGCTGCAGCGGCGCGGTAAATCTGCGACCGTACAGTACGATCATCTCGTGGCGACGCCGTCTGAAAATATCTACGTTGCTCCCGGCGACACGATCCTCGTTGATCGCGAGCGTCGTACCTATCTGGCCTTCGGTGCATCCGGCCTGAATGGTCGCTTCGATTTCGAGGAGTCGAATCTGACTTTGGGTGAAGCCCTCGGCAAGGCCGGCGGGCTTCTTGATGCACGGGCTAACCCGGCTCAGTTGATGCTCTATCGCACTGTGGAAAAGAGCTTCCTGTCCAAGCTCGGTGTAGATACGGCGAAGTTTGCGGGGGACACCGTTCCTGTCATCTTCCGCGCCAATCTTCGTGATCCCGGCGCGTTCTTCGCGGTACAGAAGTTCCCGATGCAGGACAAGGACGTCATCTACGTATCGAATTCCGACTCCGTGGAAGTCCTGAAGTTCCTGGAAATCCTGAATTCTGTCACGTCGACTGCTTCCGGCGTAACGTCCGACGCAGTATCCACGCGTGATGCTATTCGGGACCTAAACTGACGTAAATATTGGGTTTCTATCGTTATTAACTTTGGCTTAACCTTTGACTTGATCGTGGCATGTATCCGTGCAAAAGCTGCAGTCGAAGTGCCTAAGGTGGAGAAGTATAATGCGTGCTCGTTATATCAATAACATCACTAAAGTCGCCGCTGCAGGTGCGATTATCTCGGTAGTATTTGGAGTCGCGGGCGCCAGCGCTCAGACAAGCGCTCCGGCTGCAGGTTGTTTCGTTGAGCCGGCCAAGCTGCCGAACGCCGATATTCAGGCCTTTCTCGATGCTCCTGATGCATTGCTGACCCAGTTTCCATCAGGTGGCCTCACCCTTTCCAGCCAGGTGCGCTCTCTTGCCGGTTCCAGCGCCGATGCGCTCGCGCCGCTTCTGGCTCTTGCCAAGCAGGCCAGCCCATCCCAGGCCGCCGCGATCGGCGCCGGTCTCGCGCGCGTGGCTCGTTCATGCGTTGCGGCCGATCCTGAATATGTTGCCCAGATCCAGGCCGCAATTGCCGATGTAGAAGTGGCCGGGCTTGAGACGGCATTTACTTCAGGTCTGAATGAAACACAGACCGCGGCGCTCGGCGGAGGCGCTGGTGGCGGTGCGGCGGCGGCTGGCGGCGCATCTGCGATCGGCGGAGGAGGAGCCTCCGACGGTGGTGCCGGCACTTCCGGTGACGGCTCGACTTCAACGCCGACGACCGTGCAGACCTTCAGTCTGCGAAACGTTACTTATAACGGTGAGATAAGCTGCTCCACTCCGAACTGCTAAGCCATCCCACATCGAGGTCGTCAATTGCAGCTCCATAACCGGGACTTTCAGAGAAACTGGCGGGTTGACGACACGGATGACGATAATTCGCCCCGTGGCATAGACTTCGAGGCGATTTTCGCAATAGTCCGCCGGCAATGGTTGGTTGTTGCCGTCTGCATTGCTGTGGCGCTCGCTCTCGGCGTCGTGAACATCATCACCGCCGTGCCGCTTTATACCGCGAGCACGAAGATTCTGATCGACCGCGGTAACAGCGAGGTCGTCCAGCAGCTTTCCACCATCGGCGGTGTTACCGATGACGAGCCGACTGTCCTCAGCCAGGTTGAGTTGCTGATGTCGGATACCGTGGCTTTGACCGTGGTGGACAAGCTCGACCTGTCGAATGATCCGACATTCATGACCGCAAGACCCTCGTTGATACAGACGATTATGGGAACAGTGCGGTCGCTGGTAACTGTGACCGGTTGGCTTGGTTCCAAACCGGCTGAAATCCCGACAAGTGGGGAAAAGCGCCGTGCGGCCGCTGATGCAGTCCTTGCCAACATGAGTGTGATGAGGGTCGACCGCACCTACGTTCTGGAAGTAAGCTACAGGTCTCCATCTGCGGATATGGCAGCGCGCGTCGCGAACGCGATCGGTGACTCTTATCTCGTCGACAAGCTGAATTCGAAATATGATGCGACGCGTCGTGCAAGTGATTGGTTGCAGGATCGCATTGCGGAACTGCGCCAGAAGGCACTGGACTCCGATCTCGCGGTTCAGAAATTCCGTGGCGAGCATGGACTCGTTGCTGCTGGCAGCGTGCTGATGTCCGATCAGCAGTTGTCGGAACTGAACAGCGCATTGATCGTCGCTCAGTCCGATACGTCCAAGGCGCAGGCACGTCTTGAGCGCATCGAGAGTATCATTGCATCGGGCCAGTCCGATGCAATGGTGACCGACCTGCTCGACAATCCCGTCGCCAATGAACTGCGGCAGAAATATCTTGCTGCATCCAAGCGTGAGACGGAAATTTCCGACCGGCTGGGTTCGAACCACATTCAGGCTGCTCGCCTGCGTAGCGAAATGGCCGAATATCAGCGGCAGATGTTCGCTGAACTCAATCGTATCGCCGAAAGCTACAAGAGCGATCTCGACGTCGCCGTTGCGCGCGAGAAAAGCCTGACGCAATCAGTCAGCCAGGCCACGGGCGTGAGCGCGACCGCCAACCTGACCCAGGTTCAGCTGCGTGAACTCGAGCGCGAGGCAGAGACCTACAAGAATCTGTATCAGACTTTCCTTCAGCGGTATCAGGAAGCAATCCAGCAACAGTCTTTCCCTGTTACCGAAGCGCGCATTATTACCAATGCAGTGCCGCCGGCAGGCCCCAGCCATCCGAAGAAGCCTCTCACTCTTGCACTTTTCTTCCTTCTGGGGGCCGCTGCAGGTGCGGGCGTCGGAGGCTGGAGGGAATATCGGGACCGGTTTTTCCGTACCGGAAAACAGGTCCAGGATTACCTGGGCCTTGAATTCCTAGGTATGACGCCGCTTGTTCCGAATGCAGCAAACCCTGCCAAGAGCGGCGTCCAGCAAAAGCCGGGGCTCATTCAGAAAACAAGCCCGCTCGTGACTTATGTGGTTGAGCACCCATTGTCACCGTTTGCCGAAACTCTCAGAAGCGCAAAGATTGCGGCAGATCTTCGTTTTTCGGATAAGCCCTGCAAGGTGATCGGCATCGTGTCGTCACTGCCGGCCGAAGGAAAGTCTGCGATCTCGATCAACTTCGCCGAACTTCTTGCTCGCCAGGGCAGCAAAACGCTTCTGATCGATGCTGACCTTCGCAATCCGGGTACTACGCGAGCCATTGCACGGCATGCCGAAGCAGGCTTGCTGGAAGCGCTGCTGGACGGTCAGGACCTCGATCGCTTGCTCTTGAGCGACGATGCAACCGGCCTGTCGGTATTGCCGGCCGTAGTGCGCCAGAGAACGCCGCACTCTTCCGAACTGCTGGCTTCGTCAGGCATGCGAGGGCTGCTGAAGAAGGTGAGCGAACAGTACGATTATATTGTTGTCGATTTGCCGCCGCTCGGCCCTGTCGTGGATGCGCGCGCAATTGCAGATCGCATCGATGGCTTCATCTTCGTGGCGGAATGGGGCGCGACGGCGCGCCGGGTTGCGATCGAAGTCCTCAATGCAAATCCGCAGGTACGGGACAAATGCATCGGTGTGATCCTCAACAAAGTCGATCAGGATCGATTGAAGCTGTACCACGACTATGGCTCCAACGATTATTACTACTCCCGCTACTCCCGCTATTATCACGAGTCTAATTAAACCACATGCATCGTGGAAGAAGCCCTGCGCTTGTCGGCATCCTCCTCGCGCTGTCGATCTTTGTCTTGTGGCTTTCCGCGACACAGATCTCGCGTTTTGTCCGCTTCGGTGCGCTTTTGCCCATGGCTCACCGCCTTGAAAGCGGCACGCCAACGGCAACGCAGGCGGTCAGGGAGCTGGTTCCTGTTGCGGAGGGTGTAAGGGAAGCCGCCATCTGTCAGGGGATATTCGTCAAAAGCGGTTACACCATTTTGCTGGCGGAGCTTGATACTGAAAACCAGGATACCGGTTATGATAGCTGGGTGATGGCCATGCAGCGCGCCGAAGCCTTTGGTCGCCACGCACTGGGTTGTTTACCTACGAATGGGGACTTCTGGCTTAAGTTGGCCAGATTGCATCAGGCGACCGGCGAACAGCCGGGCGAAATGCTTCAGTTTCTGAACAATTCCCAGCTCTACGCACCGGCCGAGCCACAGGTTCTGGCTGCGCGTTACGCTTTTTATGGACATCTCACGGAGGCAAGCCTGCAACTCGTCGGCGAAATTATCGCCAATGATGTCCGGGCGATATGTTCCGCCAGTGGCAACGATATGCGTCGTTTTCTTGCTTCGCCTTCGCAGGCGGTTCAGCGCGTCATCAACGACGTGCAGCCCCAGTGTGTTATTCCGAGGAAGCCGGTCTGAAGCCTGCTCAGCAGGCGCGACTGGGTCAAAAACTGAAGGGCCTGCCCGAAACTTGCAATCCGTTACGAGATGAATGCAGGCGTGAAAACAGGCCGCCAAGACGTTGCGAGCGAATCCGAATGGACGTTGAAGGCGTCAGATGTCGTACCACAGGCGAGGATTGTCACCGGACTGGATCTTGATCCATTTCAGATCCGTCTGGTTCCAGGCCCTGACCGCCGAACTCCGGTTGTCGAGCACCAGATCTCCCTCTGATGTGCGAACGACAAGTACGGCATGGCCTTCTCCGGCACGGGTTTTCGCAACTGCGATACGAAGGCTTCTGGTCGGCCACCCGGCCTTGATCAGTTGATGACGTTTTGTCAACGCAAAGTCTTCGCAGTCGCCCGCCGTTACGTCCTGTGCCCACACGTCGTCGCCGTCATCGTCATTCTGCGCAATGATCGTTCTGTTCACCGTGGAGTTGATGCGCAGCAGTTCGGCCCGTAGCGCAGGGGTCAATGTGACTTCCGCATCGCCGCGGCCGGCATCGCAGCTTCCACTATTGTCCTTGCAGAAGCGCACAAAAGCGAAGGGCGCAAGGGTAAATTTTGTCGCCGTGATAAACTGGCTGGGAGGCGCGCTGCGCAAAGGGCGCGCAAGTCCCGCAGCAGGGCCGGCGAAAGCGCTACCCACACCGAGGGCCGATGATATCAGCAAAGCGGCCAGAACAGTCTTGGCAAGCATGATGCTCTCCGACGAAAAGTACCTGGGATCATCATCTGATCCCGCCTTCTCAATGGTGTACCATCTGCGATTTTCTGTCTGTTTAAGTGCAATGCTCGAATTTTAGCGAACGGTTGCTAATCGTATCAATTCGGACCGGGCCAATCGTGGAGCCGAATGCGCGAGATACTACTCGTCTGGCTCAAACCATGTCGGCTTCAATATGATAAGCCCAATCACAAGGGGAACCATGATCGCCGCACTAAGCCGCTGTGGCCACCCGTGCAAAGTCGATCCTGCTTTCTGTTTATTGCCGTTAGCGGATGCTCTTTCGAGGTGAAACACCGCCATTGATGCCTCCCGTATTTTTATTAGTAAGTTATAATGTAATTGACGGTTACAATCAATGGATGCGCGTTTGTTCCGCGCTTGCATTATATTGATGGTAAACAACGACCTGTTCCGGCCCGGTATATGGTATGCCAGAGACAGGCATCTCGTTGGGCAAACCCGTTCAGGATTTGCGGCAGAGTGCTATGTAATCGTCGGCGATAGTATCCCAGCGAAGCGTGTCAGCGACCTTGATGGCGCCATCTTCGGCTTTCCGTCGCCATGCGCTTAGGTCTTCCCGGCGGAACTCGATGATAGCCGCGGCAATACTTTCGGGTGTCACCGAATCCTGTATCAGCTGGCCGGCGAGCCCTCGCTCGAAAAGCTCATCGAGACCGCCTGATCTCGTGCCGATTACTGGTCTTGCCGCAAGTGCGGCCAGAACTCCGACGCCGCTCTGGGAGTTGAAATTCTGATAGGCGAGCATGAAGCAGTCGACTGTCGCGATGAGGTCGGGAAGTGCTTCATCCGGCAGGAAGCCTTCTCTGACATCGAAGCCGGCAGGGTCTTCCGCAATGGCTGCAAGGCATTCATCCCAATAGCCAGGCTCCTGTTTAAGCGGCTCGCCTGCAAGCACAAGTGTCACATCCGATCCGGCACGTCGCGCCAGAGTGACCCCCTGAATGACCTCGAGCACGCTTTTGTTCCGCCTCAGCGAACCGAAGATGAGCAGGCGGCCGGAGCCGGGAAGCGGGGTCGCCTTGCCAAGGGTAAATGGACCGTGCGGGATCACGTGAATTTTGCTGTCGCGAATGCCAAAATCTTGGATCAGCGCGTCTCTTGCCGCCGGCGTCAGCGTAACCAGCATCGTCGACAGACGATATGATAGCGCATGGGCGCCACGTTCGATCCCGCGAAACGCTTTGGGGAGTGCCCAGGCGTGTGGTTGCGCATCATGCACAATGAAGATCACCTTCGCCCCCGTCAGGCGCAGGATGGCAAGCATCGGCAGCGTGAAGAGCAGCGGCTCAGGAATTGTGAAGATGAAATTGCGTGTGGTGAACCTGAGCTTCAGGACGGAAAAGACGCTGAGCCCGATGCGGGAGAGGGAAGCGACGATCCTCTTGATCTTGGGGTGGTCTCCCACAAGTTCGCGCGGCTGGGCGATGCGGGTAAGATTAGGATGTCTGGGATCACGTTCAGCGGGATCTGCAAGTGGCGCGACGAAGGCGATGGTTGCACCTTGCTCGGCAATCGCTTGAGCCAGCATCTGGGCAACCCATGCGGCACCTGATCTCCAGGCCTTGGTCATCAGGCAAATCTCAGGCATGCAGGTCCTCGGCAATAGGGTTCAATTAGACTTGGGTTTATATCGCTGCGATCTTCAATGTCTTGAAATTAGGGCAGGGTTGGAATGAGAACCCCGTGCGGTGCCTGATCAGCTCGGGCTCGCGGCCGAGCTCGTCTGCACGGAAGTCTGGAGGCGTGACGGTGTGGCCTCCACCGGCGTGATCCGATGTCCGAACCGCTTGCGAAGCCCCATGATGGGCTTCTCGAGCAGATAATAGGACAGGATGGCAAAAACGAAGGCGATCGCGAATTCAATCCAAGAAATGATTGCGTGGGGTAGCAATTCGAGCCAGGCCGAAAAGAAGAAAACGACGGCTCCATGCCACACATAAAGCGAATAGCTCAAAGCCCCGACCCAGATCATAACCGGAAGATTGAGGACGCGGTTGAAAAGCGGAACCGGCTTGGCGAAGATAACCGATGCCAGGATCGGCATGAGCGCAAGGCCTTGGAAGGTAAACCGCCACGTATTCTGGAAATAGCTGTCGCGAAGGGCAAAGGTTGCCAGCATGATGGCCACCGAGACGAAGAACACGTACCTTCTGGTCATGAACGTGATCAGGCGGCGGCCCCAGTCAAACTCCGGCAGACATGCAAGGATCGCGCCGAAGGCGATGGAATCGAACCTTGTTTCTGAGCGCTGGTAGAGTTCGAGTGTATTGACGATGCCCGGCTCGTTATAGGCATAGATGAGCCGCAGGCAGAGCGCGATCACGCAGATCGCCAATGCCAGGATCAGCATTTTCCTGGCCTCACCCCGCATCAGAACCAATGCGAGCGGAGCAAAAAGATAGAAATGCTCTTCCACCGATAGCGACCAGAGTATCCCGACGGGCAGCGTCAGCGGGTAACCCATGTGATCGTAGTGGATAATCAGATAGTTCACGAAGTAGAAAAAGACCGATGCGACTTCGACCGGAACGACAGGCTGTCCGCGAAGCATCATGGTGGTCGCCGTAACGCAGACATAGACGATGAGGACGGGATAGAGGCGCAGCACTCGGCGGATGTAGAAGTTTTTGAGGCTGATACCGCCCGAATTCTTGTTCTCGGCCAGCAGCAGTCTTGTGATCAGAAAGCCGCTGAGCACGAAGAAGACCTTCAGACCGATCGCGCTTATCCCGACAAGGCTTGAAGGAAGCAGCATGTGGCCAATCAGGACCAGCAATATGCTGCATCCACGTACGCCGTCGAGAGAGGGGACATTTCCGGAGCGTGCTGGCCATTCCGCAGGTGAAAGATGCAGTCTGCCAGTCATATTTGGCGTGCCCCGAGATTAAAATCGTGAATATATTTCAATGGTCCCAATAACACGGAAAGGATGAGGCACCCTCTTCAGTCTTCAGGCTCGCATATCACGACTACACTAAATCATAATGCGGGGATACGACAGTAGTGTCGTCGAAGGCGTTAAATATATGGTTAGCGGTGGAAAAGACCTCATCAGCATAACCGGCCTCCGCGAAAGAGAAGGTTTCGTCGCCGAAATTCGCACCGGCCTGATCGTCGAGTGCAAAGGCATATGTGTGGGGGGAGGTTTCGTCGCCCGCCGCTGCGCTTTCGAAATAGGCGGCATCGACGCTGTCGCCGGCCACCAGGAAGCTCATTGAACCGGCACCGTCATTGGAATGACTGTCGAACGTGGTGTACGCGACCAGCTTCCAAGAGGCATCATAGAGGCTGGTCGATGACGGATGACCCTGCTGCTCGGCTGTGAAAACCTGAACCTCGTGCGTTCCGTCATCGTTATCCGTCTGGATCTTCGAAATCTTGCCATCCGCGTCATAATCGGTGCGGGACTGCAGCTTCCAATCGACATAGACTTCGACCTGTTTGATGTCGTCGGTACCTGGAACGAAACTCGTGAGGGTGTTGAGGCCGTTCTCGCCAGCGACGTTCACAACAGTCGTGTGGCCGAGTTCATCGAAGTAGCTGACGCTGACGAGCTTCCATGACGCATCATAGAGGGTCGTGGATGTTGGATGATCCTGCTGTTCAGGCGTGAAGGTCTGAACTTCATGCGTGCCTTGGCCATGATCCGTCTGGATTTTCGAGATAGAACCGTTCTCGTCGTAATTGGTGCGGGACTGTAGCTTCCAGTCGACATAGACCTCGACTTGCGAAACGGCATTGGTGCCGGCAACGAAACTCGTCAGCGTATTGACGCCATTGTCTCCAGCAGCGTTGATAACACTTACCCGACCATTGTCGTCGAAATAGGTGACGCTGATCAGCTTCCATGATTCATCGTAAGCGGTGGTGGAAACGGGGCTGGTCTGGTGCGTGTCGTCATAACTCTCGATCGTCCGGCTGCCGTCTGCCTCGACATGCTCGACCGTGGTGATGAGCCCCTTGGCGTCATAGGCATATTGGACCGATGAAACCACCACGCCATTTTCGATGACGACGGTGGAATCCACGAGCGCAGAACCCGGTGGCGCATATGTGCTCGTCGTCTGTCCGGCCTCGCTATAGGTCGTGAGCGAGGCGAGCTTTCCTTCCGCAGTCAGATGTTGCGACTGCGACAGCGCATCGCTTCCACTTTTGTAGGAGGTAATCGTCCGGCTGCCATCGGCTTCGTAGGAAACCTGCCGCGTTGGATATCCCTTGGAATCGTAGCTCGTCGTACCCGAAACCGTCCAGTTCGCCGCATATTCCGTCACGGATTGGATAATGCCGGTCTTGGCGTTGAAGGTTGAAAGGTCGTGACTGCCGTCTGCGTTGTCGACCTGCCGCCCGGTCAGGTTTCCGGAGGCATCGAAACTGTCGCGGCTGACGAGCGTCCATGAGCTGTTATAGACCTCAATCTTGGCCAGAACGCCATTTTCGTAAGTCTCGCTGATGTGCTGCCCGTCGATATGCTCGGTTACATAATTCAGGCTGCCATCCGCGTGATAGCTGGTCTCCTGATAGGCTTCATGGGCGCCGGGCTCATAGAGCTTTTCGATCGTGATGCCGGTCGCATCGGTGACGCTTTCCTGAATGCGTTCGTGATCGGAATTGTAGACCGTTTCGGTCGCCGGGTAGGCCTTGCCAGCCTCGCCGTAAACGGTAACGGTTATGCCTCCATCGACCGCAATGACCGCTTTTGAGCTCAGGTTGCCATCGGCATCGAAAATGCTGCGAGACAAAAGCTCGCCGTCCTTGGTGAGGACGTCGCTGAGCGTGGCTGTTTTGCCGTCCTGGGCATAGACATCGTGACGGACGGTGCCGTCCTTAAGGACCGTCTCTGTAACGACCGCACCGGTATATTTTTCCAGCACGTCCATTTGAGGTACGTCCAGAACACCGAGGTCAGGCTGTACAGTGTAGATATATGTCGGGTTCGCCGTTCCCGCGACCCAGTAGGATGCGGAGGTCCAGACGTCGTCATTGGCCTGCAGATAAGCCATCATCTTGTCGAGTGCTTCGAGCGCCTGCGGATTGTCTGCTACGCCGAATTCGCCGAGATAAAGCGAAACGCCGTTTGCACGTGCCCATTCGGTAATGGCAGTCAGTCGTTCCACGCCGATATCTGCCGAAACGACCCACTCATGCTGGCCGGAAGTGTCGTCGAGATACTGATGGACCTCGATTGCGTAGTTGTTGGCGGGGTCGACGATGGCGCCCTCCGCGCCGATAATCTTGGCGTTGTCACCGCTCGTCCAACTCCACGCTCCGGTCCAGCCGATGCCCGGCACCAGCACTTGCTGGGTGGCGCCGGTCTCGCGAATGGCGGCGATCGCAGCGTTGCTGATGGACAGCCAGTCGCTGGCATTCTCCTGCTGCGGCTCGTTCATCAGCCCGAAGCGAACGTTGCTGTCATCCGCAAATTCGCTGGCGATCTTGCTCCACAGGTCGACGAATGACGAGACCGGGACCTCCGGGCTGCCAATCAGCTGGTCGTTGTATTTTCCGTAATTATGAACGTCCAGGATGACGCTGATGCCTTGGGAAGCCGCATAGTCGACGACCTGATGGATGCTTTTGAGAAGATCAGCGTTGAGGGGGCCACCAAGCGAACTCTGCATCGTCTCCCAGTTGAAGGGCAGGCGGATGTTTGTGAAACCCTTAGAAGCGAAATAGTCGATCTGCGATGTGGTTGGCACCATGTAGGTGCCATCGAAGACCCAGTCTGCTCCCCAAAGATTAATACCAAGATCCATCATCGATACCCCTTTTAAGTATGGGGGTGTTTTACGGATCCGCTTTCACTTTCAGGAAAAAATAAAATTTAGAATTTTATCTATCTGGTCTTTATTTGGGAATTTACGCGGTTTTATGTCGGGAAACGCCCGGAGATGGTAAATATATACTACCTATCCTTGTTGTATATTTGTGAGGGGTGGTCGCATTTGGACGAGTGTATCAATTTAATATTGCAGCCAATTGAAACAGGCAAGCGGCTTGAACAACCGCCTCAGACCGTAGCCATTTTGCGCTTCCGCTCAATGTTCCGACCTCCGGAAAATTGCTTGAGTACAAATCGCCCTGCAGGCTTTTCCAGCAACATATAGGAAAGATAGCTGATGATTACGGAAGTGACTATTGCGGTCAGGGCAAAGGTGATGGCCAAGATCATGCTATCCGATCCCAGATAGTTTTGTAGCCAGCGCTGAAAAATGATGTGAACTGCGCTCAGTATGAATGGGTGCACCAGATAAAGTGAATATGATGCATCGCCTGTTGCGACCAGCCAGGGTAGGGGCCGTTTTGCCAGGGACGTTTCCATGTTCAGCAATCCCAGCAGGAAAAATGCTGCGGGAATACCGAAGACGATGAAGTTGATGCCGGAATTCTGCAGTCTGATCTCTGCGTAGAGAAGAGCTGCTACGCTGAGCAGCAAGATTGCCAATGCAGCCGAAAAGCTGATCTTCCAGCGCTGCCATATCGCTGAAACTGCCATTCCCATGACGAATTCGAGAAGAATTGTACTGGTAAAGCGGCTGACGGCCGCCCATGAACTGTCAGCGAAAAGACCGATCAGTATTGCGATTGCGAAGAAGGCCGAAACGGCGAGAAAGCGTGCTCGGCGATCTGCAAGAAACAGGCTGAACGCGAAAGCGATGTAGAAATACATTTCGAGATTGAGCGTCCATCCTTGCAGCAGGATCGGGTTCATCAAGCCACGGTGATCCGTATACGGAATGAAGAAATAGCTGCCGAGCAATGCCTTCGTGCTCAGTTCTATATTCGGCGTGAATGCTGGAGCAGCAAGTGCCAGGAGCACAAGCAGTGTCGTATAGAACCAGTAGGGTGGGACGATCCTCGCTATGCGTCTACGGAGGAAATCAGCAGGGGATTGATCCTTCGATGTCTCCCACATGATGAAGCCGCTGATGACAAAGAATATATCGACACCAACGCCGCCGAAATGGGTCGTGGAAGCAGCCTGAAATGCGGAAAAACCGGAAACATGCCCGGTAACCACAAGTAGAGCGGCTACTGCGCGAGCATATTGCACCGATATGAGCATGGCAGAATTCCGTTCTGTGTTGAATTACTTGTCTATAAAATAACGCTTGGCGCAACCGGGAAAGGAAATCGCAAGTTCTCGTTTCGGTTCATGATGATGGTATCTGGCGGCTTTCGGCAAGGCATATAAGCATAAGAAGGCTGCGAGAGACACCGCCTATAAGGTTTAATCGCCCGAGCAAGCGCGTTTTAGCGTCTTTTGGAAAGCCTATCCACGTTTATCGCATCCATTGATGCCGTTCGGAATTAACAATCACGGGACTTATTTCGAGACAATTTATTCTCTCATGGTAATACTGGGGAATAGCTCAATGGATATCTTATGACAAAACTTGCTGTCGTCGTTTTGAACTGGAATGGTTGGTCCGATACGAATGCTTGCATCGAGAGCCTGATCGGACTTGAGAACGAGAATTTGCACATCTACGTCTGTGATAATGCATCCTCCGACAATTCGGTGCGCCAGATACGGAATTGGATTGGACTGTCCCTCGATCGCTTGAACATGCTTCGCGAAGCATCTGGCAGAACGGCTTTTGAGCTGCGTGATCTGTTCGACCTGCCGTCCAGCGTCGATACCGGCAGCATTCCCGAAGTCGACGGCAAAAACAGTTTGACGCTCCTTCAGACTGGGCGAAACGGCGGATACGCTTTCGGCAACAATGTCGGCATGCGCTGCGCGTTGAAGGACGGCTGCGATTATTTCTGGGTTATCAACAATGACACGGAAGTCGAGCCGGACGCTCTGACCTGGTTGTGCAAGCGGATGGAGGCTGACCCCGAGATCGGTATCTGCGGGTCGACGCTCGTTTATGCGGGACAGCGCGATACGATCCAGACATGGGGCGGATCCAAATTCAGGCCACTGCGTGGCTGGGCCTTTGCACTGGGCGCTTTCGCCAAACGCGACGATCCCATCGATGCCACAGCCGTCGAGGCGGATATGACCTATGTGAACGGCGCTTCCATGTTCGTCAGCAGGGCTTTTCTCGAGCAGGTCGGTCTGATGAAGGAAGACTATTTCCTCTATTGGGAGGAAATCGAGTGGGCGACGCGTGCGAAAGGGCGGTTCCGGTTGGGGTATGCACCCAGGTCCGTGGTTTATCACAAGGTCGGCGCATCGATAGGCACGCACGACACCGAAGGGCAATCATCGCCTTTGTCCGAATATTACATGATCCGTAACCAGCTTCGGTTTTGCGCGCGATATTCCAGGATTTCGCTGCCCTTCGTGGTCCTCGATATCGGTCGTAATGTCATTCGTTCTTTGCGTAGAAAACAGACCAAACGACTGGTCACGCTGATGCGCGCCCTTTTTGGCCTGCCGTTTGTTCCCGCGAAATAAGTGGATCGCCTGCCGACACGGATCCGACAGCATGTCTCCTGAAAGTGTCGCAGCTTTCGGGATAAAGACATGCGCAAGTAAAGAGTTAAAGCACGGCACGCGAATCTGAAAGATCGCGACGTGTTTTAGCGTTTCTCCGCGCCGACCGTGAGCGCACGGAGTGTCGAGGCTATCGTCGAAACATAGCCCTCACAGCTATGGCGCTCCTGTGCCAGACTTCTCGCCTGGCCGGAGATGGAAGGGGCGTTCGCTGCCTCTGCTATCAGGTCGGTGATCGCTTTCTTCATTGCGATGGCATCACCCGGCGCGACAAGACGAACAGGCCCGCCATCCTCCAGATAGCCCTCCAGTCCCTCTGTCCCGGTAACGACAACTGGACGTCCGGAAGACAGGGCCTCCATAAACCCCTGCACCCCTGCGGCATAGGTATTCGGGAATAGGCTGACCACCACGACATCGGCATCGCGATAAAGCTGGCGTAACTCCGGCCAGGAGTAGAATTTGCGCGTCATGTTCTCCGGCAGCGTCGCCGGAAATGCGCGAGAGAGCACGCGCGTGTCGGCCGAATAGCCGCTGATCTTGACGTCGATATCAAGGTCGGCAGTGGCAGCGGCAAGTGTGCTGTAATCGCGTCTTTCCAGGCCGACGCTCATCACCAGGGGGCGTGCCTTGTCGGGCGAAACCGGACCGGGGGTAAAAAACTGCGTATCCGTCTGGTCCCAGACGAATTTGACCCGGTCCTCGCCCAGTTGCAGATAGCGGCGGAGAAACGAGACCTGGGGTTTGGAGACGGCGAAAAACACCGAAACCCTGTTGCGCGCCCTCAAAAGCGTGAGAGCAAGCTGCTTTTTTCTGCTGTCGACCGAATGGTTCATGATCGTCACATGCACATCGGGCGCGCCGCCGCAAAGTGCTGCAACGGGAAGGCCGACATCTTCACCGGTGCAGAATATTGCGTCACCGGGGCGCACTTCGCGGCGCAGCTTGCGCGCGATCGCCCACCAGAGGGGAGACATGCGTGTCAGTTTGCCGACGCTCTTGTCGAGCCAGTCCGGCGTGACATCCGAGCCGTCATGGACGCGTGCGCCAAGTTCATGCTGCAGCTCCGCCATGGAGTTGCCGGGGTTCAAACCTTCTTCGGCACTTCGGGCAATGGCGGTGAGGTCCATGGGGCGGTTGAGGACGATGTGAAAAGCCATAGTGAAAAAAGTCCTGATCTGGTCGGTGGTTTTCAGGCAGCCAGCAGCTTTCCGTAAAGCGCGATCATGCGCTGCATGTAGCCGTCGATGTCGAAATGCTGGGCATAGAGCGCCTTGCCATTTTCCTTCAGGCGGTCGCGCAAGGCCGCGTCGGTCGCCATCGTCAACAGTGCGGCAGTCAGCCCGTCGACATCGCCGGGTTGAACGAGCAGGCAGTCGTCACCGTTCTTCATCATTTCGCCGATCGAGCCGACGGGTGTCGCGATAACCGGCAGGCCGGCACTAAGGGATTCGATGATCGCCATCGGAAACCCTTCCTGATAGCTCGGCAGCACGAGCGCGCTGCGAGAGCGTAAAAGCCCGTGTACATCCTTGCCGGATACCCAGCCGGTGAAGTCGACACGCCCGGTAATGCCAAGTTCCTCGGCCTCTGCCTTATAGCGGTCGATCTGCCCGCCGCCGGCAAGAGTGAGGCGGATCGGATGACCATCAGCCTTCAGTCGTGCCACAGCCTGCAGCAACTCGCCCACGCCTTTGCGGGGGGAGAGGTTCGCAACGATCAGGAAATGCCATGGGTCGGCGGTATCCGCTCCCGCTCCGACATTCTCCGCCGCGTTGAAGCGCACGGTCACCTTTTTAGGGTCGAGATCCATCTCGTCTGTCAGCAGTTTGCGCCAGACTTCTCCGAGCACGATGTTGATATCTGCCCCATGAACCATCCGGCGTACGAGGGATTTCATCCGTGGCGAGGCCTCACGATAAAACGGCACCAGTTCCGCCCCGTGATGGTGAAGCACAATACGCATGCCGATCAGCCGACCGAATATCTGGAAGATCCCCTTGCGAGGAAAACTCATCCGCTCCGAGACCTGGAGATGAAGGATGTCGGCTCTTCCCGAAAGCCTGAGCGCAAGGATTTTGACAAGTCCAGCGGCAATGTAGAGCGGCGACCACGCGATCGAACCTTCACCCCGCGGGTCGATGGGTTCTACGTGAATATCCCGGCGATTGTCCCTGATCCATCGGGTCATCATACGTGTGACGGAACCGATGCCGCCACCACCTTTCACGCCGCCGGTCGAGACAATCACCACGCCGCGGGGCGCTGGTCCGACACGAGTAACCTCGGCGTCCTGAAGCGATGCTTCGAGCATCCCTTTATACTTCATATCTTGAAGCCCCAAAATAAAGGTGATCCCGGTTTGGCAGAGAAGTGGAAGGGATGGTTTTGAATTGGGATATACTATCGGTTCGGCGTGACGGAAAGCGTATTATTATTCGCTTAGAGGAAACGACTATTCTCAGTTAACGCACGAGGTCCCGGCATCTAGTAACGCCGACGAATTCAGTTTTCCCGCATTGCCCGTTCCATCTGGTCGCTGATTGGCTTGATAATATAGGCGAGGGCAGTTCGCGGCTCCGCTTTGATATAAGCTTCTACCGGCATGCCGGGAATGAGCGCCAGCTCGCCAAGCTTCGCTCGTTCCTGTGGCGAGATCGCGATCCTTGCGGAATACCAGGTCTCGCCGGTCTGCTCGTTGACGCTGACATCTGGCGACAGGCTTTCAACCCGGCCCTCGATCTCGGACGTGGTTCTCTGGTTGAACGCCGAGAAGCGCAACCGTGCAGCCTGTCCGATTGAAACCTGGTCGACATCGTTCGGCTTGATCCGCATGTCGACAGTCAGCATGTCCCGGGTCGGAACGATATTCATTGCGGTTTCGCCGGGGCTGAGAAGTCCGCCGATCGTATGTGTCGCCAACTGATGGACGATGCCATCGACCGGAGCGCGAATATCGAGATGTTCTATCTGGTCTTCGAGTGCCAGCCGCTGCTCGGCGAGTTTTGCAAGTTTACCGTTCGTGTCGAGTAGATCGGTAAGGACTTCGGCACGGCGATCCTTGTCGAGCTGGGCGATCTGCAGCTCGATTTCAGTGATCCGTTTTCCGGCCGTGGCCTCATCCGACAGAAGCTGGCTGCGCTCGCCGCTGAGTTGTGCGACCATGCGCTTGGAATCCGCCAGCCGTGAGAACTGTACCAGCCCTTCCTTGGCAAGATTTTCGATCTTCTGCGCCTGCTGCTCACTCCACGAAGCTTCTTCCGCATTGGAAATAAGCCGTTGGCGTGTGCCATCCCGCTGCTGTTCTATCTGTGCAATCTGCTCTTTCAGCTGCGCCGTCTTGCTATCGATCTGTTCGCGTCGCGCCTTGAACAGCGAGGTCTCGGATTTCAAGCCTTCGATGAACTGCCTGTCTTCCAGTCGGGCGATCTGTTGCATCGGGTCGATAAGTTCTTCGACACCGTCGCGCTCGGCAATCAACCGCAAGCGTCGTGCGTCCAGCTGATCGATTTCCTTGATCGTCGCAGCCAGAGTGGTGGAGACCTCCACGCCGTCGAGGCGCAAAACTATGTCGCCGGCGCGAACCAGTGCGCCGTTGCTGACGCGTATCTCGCGAACGATGCCACCCTTACCATGCTGGATCTTCTTCGTGTTGCCTTCGACGCCGATCACACCGCTGCCGATCACCGCGGCACTGATGTTCATTGTCGCGGCCCACCCGCCCGCGCCAGCCACCAGGCCGCCAAGCGTCACCCCGGCGAGCAGCATATATCGTCTGATAGCTTTGTTGGCCGGGCTCTCCGATACCGCTCCCATTACGCGATCCTCCGGGTCTCGTCTGGCCTGGTCTTCAGCTTCCCCAGAACCTCGTCGCGCGGTCCGAACGCGGTCATGGTACCGTTGTTGACCACAAGTACATGGTCGACGACCTTCAGCATGTTGGCGCGGTGGGCGATCACGATGACGATTGCCCCTTTCTGCCGCGCAGCCATCACTGCGGATGTCAGCGCTTCCTCGCCTTCAGCGTCCAGATTGGAGTTCGGTTCGTCGAGCACGATGAGGAATGGATTGCCATAGAGCGCGCGCGCCAACCCTATGCGCTGGCGCTGTCCGCCCGAAAGCGTGCTGCCGCCGGTGCCGACCTGCGTATCATAGCCGTTCGGCAGCGACAGGATCAGCTCGTGGACATTGGCGACCTTGGCAGCCTCCATGATCTTTTCCGGCGTTGCCGAGGGCGAAAATCGCCCGATATTGTCGGCGACTGTTCCGGCGAAAAGCTCAACATTCTGTGCCAGATATCCGATCGAAGGTCCGAGCCTGTCGCTATCCCACTGCGTCAATTCGGCGCCATCCAGCCGGATCGTGCCTTTATGGGCAGGCCAGGCGCCGGTCAGCGCACGGCCGAGGCTGGACTTTCCGCTGCCGCTCGGCCCGATTATTCCGACGGCCTGGCCGGAAAACAGGCTGATGGAGACATTCTGGACAAGCATTTTTCCGTCGCCCGGTGCCGCGACGGCAAGGCCTGCCACCGAAAGCGACCTGCTTGGCACGGGCAATTGCATTTCTGCGGCTTCCGGCCTGATCCGGTTGAAAGTGTCCTGCAGACGTCGAGCGGACTGGCGAGCCGAGATGAAGTTGCGCCATTGTCCGGTCGCCATTTCGATCGGGGCAAGCGCCTTGGAGGTCAAAACGGATGCAGCGATGATCGCGCCGGCCGAGGCGAGCTGGTCGATGACCAGGAGCGCACCAAGCGCCAGCATGCCGGATTGAAGCGCGAGCCGGAAGATTTTCGCGATGGCGGTGAAGGTGGCAGTCAGATTGCTGCTGCGAAGGTTTTCCGCTGAATATTGCTCATGGGCCGTTTCGATCCGCTTCGCAAATCCGGTCTGCATGCCCATTGCGCGCAGACTGTCTGCGTTACGGCGGACCGCTTCGGAAAGCTCCCAGCGACTGGCCAACCGCTGCGCCGCTTGCCTGCTCGGTTTTCTCAGCAGCAACTCGCTGCAAAGCGTCAGGCTTAACAGGACGATTGCGCCGCCGACGACGGCAAGGCCGAATAGCGGATGGAAGAGGTAAAGCAGGAAGACGAATATCGGCATCCATGGCAGATCGGCGATCGCGATCGGGCCGGGACCGCTCATGAACTGCCGGATCTGGTCCAGATCACGAAGCGGAGCAGATTGAGCGCCTTCCTGGCCGGCGACAGGTACGGCAAGCGTCGCCATGATCGACGGCATGTTCAACTGCTCGTCGAGGCGGCGCCCTATCTGCAGCAGGATTTTCGAGCGCAGGATCTCGATGATTGCCAGAACGGCATAGATACCGGCAGCGAGAAGCGAAAGAGCTGCAAGTGTGGGTATGCTATGGCTTGTCAGGACGCGGTCATAGACCTGCATCATGAATAGCGGGCTGACCAGCATCAGGATGTTGCTGACGGCGCTCAGGATGGCAACGCCGACAAATGCCTGCCGTGTTGCGGCAAGGGCCGATCGGATTGAGGGATGCCCGTTATTCGTAGCCAAGCAATGCCTCATTAACGTGCCAATACCAGGGATGAGTGAGCAACGTTACGAGAGGTGGGGTTCACATTTGATGAATCATGCCAAATTGGTTGGATTGGTCGAACTTCTGAAGCTGCTTCACGGGTTTGCTGATTGAGCTTGTCTCGGGAGTAGAGGCGTCCGGAACGCTCGTGGCAGAAAAACCACATCATCAGCGTTAATAATAAATTAAAAAAGCATGTAAGTGAGTTTCAATTGCGTTGCTGTAGACATAGTTCGATGGCAAATAATGTTATCGGTTCGTTATTGTAAGAACTGAGTTGAATATAGGGGCGTTCAATTTTGACTAGGGTACTCGCAATAACCTCTGGCGGGGGCCATTGGGATGAGATGATGGTCTTGCGGGAGGACCTGACCGGAGTCGAAATGATCTATGCGAACACCTTTCCGGGGCTGGCAGAAAACGCCGGATTGGAGAAATGTTACATCATTGAAGATTGTAACCGGGATACCCCCATGTCTGTGGTCAGGTGTGCCCGAGATATCTTCTTGCTGATACGCAGGGAGCGGCCGGATCTTGTCATCTCGACGGGCGCAGCACCTGGGCTAATCGCGATCATGATCGGAAAGATGTTCGGCTGCAGGACCATATGGGTGGAGAGCGTCGCGAATTCGATCGAGCTTTCCATGAGTGGTCGCATTGCAGGCAAGTTTGCTGATCTGTGGCTCACGCAATGGCAGCATCTGTCCCGTCCGAAAGGACCTCTTTATTGGGGTAGTATCCTGTGATCTTGCTGACTGTGGGTACGCAGTTGCCCTTCGATCGCCTGGTGCAAATCATGGATACGATCGCGCCGGATCTTTCCGAAACGATATTTGCCCAGATCGGTCACGGGCAATATATCCCGCGCAATTTCGAATTTTGCCGTATGGCTCTGCCTGAAGAGCTTGCCGAGAGGTTCGCCAGTGCCAGCCGTATCGTTTCTCATGCCGGGACGGGTAGTGTCCTGACTGCGCGTCGGTATAACAAGCCGATCATTCTTTTTCCTCGCAGGGCATCCTTGGGCGAGCACCGCAATGACCACCAACTTGCGACCTGCCAGCAGCTGGATGGCGCGCCGGGTCTTTCCGTTGCCTATGACGAAACTGAATTGAGAGATCTTTTGCGTACCGATCTGGACGCTGTCGCCGCCGAACCGGCGTCGACTGGAACGGGGTCCAAGCTCGGCCGCGGTATTGCTAACTATATCCGTCGGATTGACAATGACGAGCATTGATAAGGGAAGGCGGGACTGGCACTCGAAATGCCGGTCACTCCCTGCAGCGGCGATGTGCCGAAGCTCACTTTAAATTTGAGGATTGTCGGACGAAATGAATTTCGCAAAGCTTGCTATCCCTGACGTCTTGCTGATTGAACCGAAGAAGTTCGGCGACAGCCGCGGCTATTTCATGGAGACGTTCCGCCAGTCGCTGTTTGCCGAGCATGTCGGTGACTTCGAGTTCGTGCAGGACAACCAGTCGCTTTCGGCTGAAGTCGGCACGGTACGCGGGCTGCATTTCCAGCTGGATCCGATGGCGCAGGGTAAGCTGGTGCGCTGCATCGCAGGCGCATTGCTCGACGTTGCGGTCGACATCCGAACCGGTTCACCGACCTATGGAAAGCATGTCGCGGTCGAACTGACGGCCGAGAACGGCAGGCAGCTCTGGGTACCGCCCGGTTTTGCCCATGGTTTCTGCACGCTCGCACCCAATACCGAGATCAGCTACAAGGTGACCAACTATTACAGCGCCGAACATGATCGTGGCCTGTTGTGGAACGATCCGGCGCTCGGCATCGATTGGCCGGTCGATGCGGATAAGGCAGCGCTTTCCGAGAAGGACAGGAAGCAGCCGTCGCTGGCCGACCTTGGCACCGTCTTCACCTATTGAGGCATACCTGATCTTGCCCGGACGGCAGCTTTTCGGTTGCCTTCCTCGACTTTCCTGCCGCGGCCGTGATCCGCGATGATGTACGGAGAATTGTTCAGATGCGCGTAGTGGTGACAGGTGGAGCAGGTTTCATCGGATCGGCAGTCGTCAGGCATCTCGTCCTTAACAAGGGCTATGAGGTCCTCAACATCGACAAGCTGACCTATGCGGGCACCGAAACCTCGGTGAAGGCCATCGGCAACCGTCCCGGTTACCGGTTCCTGCAGGCGGATATTTGTGACCGGGCCGCGATCGAACAGGCGATAACCAGCTTCCAGCCCGACCGAATCATGCATCTCGCCGCCGAAAGCCATGTCGACCGCTCGATCACCGGCGCCAAGGACTTTATCGACACCAACGTCATCGGCACGTTCACCATGCTCGAATGCGCCCGCCAGTATTGGCTGACGCTTGATGCGGCCGAGAAGCAGGCATTTCGCTTTCTGCATGTTTCGACCGACGAGGTTTACGGCTCGCTCGGCGATGACGGCCTGTTTACCGAAGAAACCCCCTACGATCCGAGCTCTCCCTATTCGGCTTCGAAAGCGGCATCCGATCACCTGGCCAAGGCCTGGGCGCGCACCTATGGTTTCCCGGTCGTGGTGTCGAACTGCTCGAACAATTACGGTCCCTATCATTTCCCGGAAAAGCTCATCCCGCTGATCATCCTCAACGCGCTCGATGGCAGGCCGCTGCCGGTTTACGGTAATGGCGCCAACATCCGTGACTGGCTTTATGTCGAGGATCACGCCCGGGCCCTCGATATCATCGCCGAACGGGGCCGGATCGGCGAGACCTATAATGTCGGCGGCCGCAACGAGCGCCGCAACATCGATGTCGTCACCCGCATCTGCGAACTGATGGACGGCTTGCGTCCACAGGCCAAATCCCATGCCAGCCTGATCACCTATGTCACCGACCGTCCGGGCCATGATGCCCGCTACGCGATTGACGCGACCAAGCTTGAAACAGAACTCGGCTGGAAGGCTGATGAGAATTTCGACACCGGCATCGAAAAGACGGTGCGCTGGTATCTGGAAAACGAGTGGTGGTGGGCGCCGCTACGCAAAGGCTATGAAGGCAACCGTCTCGGCCTGCTCGATGTCGGCAAGCAGGCTGCCGCCAAGGAAGCCTCCGCATGAGCACTCTCAAACGCATGGTCGTCACAGGCCGGGAAGGGCAGGTCGTTCTGTCCCTGCTGGAGCGTGGCGCAAAGGAAGGACGTTTCGAGGTGATCGCACTCGGTCGCCCGGAACTCGATCTTTCCGCACCGGAGACGATCGAGGCTGCATTGCAAAAGGCCCGGCCGGACGTGATCGTCTCTGCCGCCGCCTATACGGCCGTTGATCAGGCGGAAGGCGATGAGGAGGCGGCAACCGTCGTCAACGGTGTCGCCGCCGGCAAGATCGCTGAAGCGGCGGCTGCACTTGGCGTACCGGTCATCCACATCTCTACCGACTATGTTTTCGACGGCTCCAAGGCCGCCCCCTATGTCGAAAGCGATCCGGTGGCGCCGATCGGTGCCTATGGCCGCTCCAAACTGGCCGGTGAGACCGCCGTCACGGCTGCAACCCCGAACCACGCCATCCTGCGCACTGCCTGGGTCTACAGCCCGTTCGGCAAGAACTTTCTCAAAACCATGCTGAAGCTCGCGGAAACACGCGACAGCCTGAATGTGGTCGACGATCAGGTCGGCAACCCGACCTCGGCGCTCGATATCGCCGATGCAGTCTTGGCCATCGCGGTCAATCTTCTCGAAAGCGACGATCCGACCCTGCGCGGCACCTTCCACATGACCGGAACCGGCGAAGGCAGCTGGGCGGATTTCGCCATCGAGATTTTCGCACGATCCGCCGACATGGGAGGCCCGACCGCTGAAGTCGGCCGCATCCCGTCGAGCGCCTATCCGACGCCGGCGAAACGGCCTGCCAACTCACGGCTCGACTGCAGCCTGCTTGAGGCCCGCCACGGCATACGACTTCCCGACTGGAAACAGTCCACTTCCATCATCGTCGAGCGACTGGCTCGAGCTTAAGGATCAGGGGCGATACATATGAAGGGCATTATTCTCGCCGGCGGCAGCGGCACGCGGCTTCACCCGATGACCCGGGTCGTCTCCAAGCAACTCATGCCGATCTACGACAAGCCGATGATCTTTTATCCGTTGTCGACGCTGATGCTGGCCGGGATCCGCGAGATCCTGATCATCTCGACCCCGGCCGACATGCCGCTGTTCGAACGCCTCCTCGGTGACGGTTCGCAATGGGGGATCTCGCTCAGCTACGCGGTCCAGCCGTCACCGGATGGTCTGGCGCAGGCTTATATCATCGGCGCCGATTTCATCGGTGACAGCCCGTCCTGCCTGATCCTCGGCGACAACATCTTCTACGGCCACGGCATCACCGATCTTCTGACAAACGCGATGAAGCGGCCCGACGGAGCAACCGTCTTCGCCTATCACGTCAACGATCCGGAACGGTACGGCGTCGTCGAATTCGACAAGTCGATGCGGGCCGTCTCGATCGAGGAAAAGCCGGCAGCTCCGCGCTCCAGCTGGGCCGTGACCGGTCTTTATTTCTACGACAAGGACGTGGTCGAAATCGCTGCCAACCTCAAGCCTTCGCCGCGCGGCGAACTCGAGATCACCGACGTCAACCGCGCCTATCTCGAGCGCGGTGCTCTCAATGTCGAACAGATGGGCCGCGGTTACGCCTGGCTCGACACCGGAACTCCGGACAGTCTGCTCGAAGCCTCCGAATTCGTCGCGACACTCGAACGCCGCCAGGGCTTTAAGATCTGCTGCCCCGAGGAAATCGCGTACCGAATGGGATTCATCGACGCGGCCGGCCTTACAAAGCTGGCCGAAGCTTATGGCAAGAGCGCCTATGGAAAATACCTGCGGGCAAAGGTGCTCGAGGGCTGATCGTCGGTCTTATCCGGCGCGGTGCCAATGCCGCGTCGGTTCACTAACTGCATCGCGGGGCGCGTGTGTTCAATCTAAGGCATATTGCCGTCAATCTTCTAGGGTCGGCTCTCCCGATACTCATCATCCTCATTACCGTACCGCTTTATCTTCACGCCATTGGGGCTGAGAAATACGGTGCGCTGTCGCTTGTCTGGATCGTCTTCGGATATTTCGGCATTCTCGATTTCGGCATTTCGAGATCGGTAACGACAGCGATCAGCCGAGCCGAGGGCAGGCAGGCGAAGGCCGATATCATCTGGTCGGCCGCTGCGCTGAATACGGCCTGGGGGGCCTTGATCGCGATTGTCGGGGGAGGAGCGTTTTTCCTCTATGCCGGCTACAGTGAAAGCGAGATGGTCAAGGACGTTGCGACCGCGCTCCCCTGGATGATGTTTGGCATTCCGGTATTGATGATCACGTCCACCTTGAACGGTGCTCTCGATGGCGAGGAGCGCTTCAAGATGGCCAACAGCCTGCAGCTGGTCGGGTCGATACTCTATCAGCTCGTGCCGCTGTTCACGGCCTATTATGTCTCCGATCATCTGCCCGATCTGATCATCGCCGTCATCCTGTGCCGCTTCGTGCTGCTGGTATTGTACGCCATTGTGGTCGGCCGCCTGTTCGATCTAGTGGCGCTGTTTTCCGTGTCGAAGTCCACCATGATTTCGCTGCTGAAATTCGGCTCTTCGATCGCCGCCGTGAATATCCTCGATCCGATCTTCACCCGCATCGATCAGGTCATCATTGCCCGTTTCGCCGGTGCCTCGGATGTTGCCGCCTACAGTATCGCGGTAAATTCGATTGGCCGGTTGGGGATATTGCCTATGGCGATGTCCAGATCGATCTTTCCGAAACTCTCGACCGGAACCGCCGATGACCACCGCGAAGCACTGTTTTCCTCAAAGAGCAAGATCATCTGGATCTGGTTCGGCATTTGCGGTGCAGCCATCGTGGCGAGCGATCTCGTCTATTACCTGTGGCTCAGGGACCCCATCTATGTCGAAGTCAGCGCGGTCGCAAAAATCTATGCGGTCGGGCTTTGGGCCAATTGCCTCGGCATACTTCCCTACACCGCATTGCAAGCCTGGGGGCGCTCCACCACGATCCTGAAAGTGCATCTTCTCGAAATGCCCTTCTACCTGGTGGCGCTGGTGCTGCTGACATACCATTACGGCACGCTCGGTGCAGCCATCGCCTATGGTCTGCGCAGTTATGCGGATTACATCATCCTCTGGAAAATGTGCGGTTATCCCGTTCGCCGCCAGGGCATGTTTACGATTCTGCTGATCGCTCTTTCGGTCTTGGCGTTTGCTATGCACCAATTCGTTTAACGGCTGGCCAGCCAGCCTTCGATAACGTCCGCCCATTTTAGCGAAATCTGGATCTTTTCCCATGCCTCCGGGGCATTGGCCGAGAGTCTGGAGTAGAGAGCGGCATCGGTCAGCGCCCCGTCGATCTTTGTCGCGAGCGCACTCGCGTTGCCGCCAGGAAACATGACGCAGCTGAAACCGTCCTCGATATTCTCCAGAAACATCGGATGGTCGGAGGCCACCAGCGGAGTTCGGGAACAAAGCGCTTCATAAATCGTCAGCGGCAGCCCTTCCGAATAATCGTGGCGGCTTGGCACGACGATGATATCTGCGGCGGACATGGCCGGAACCATCTCGCTGTTGGCAACAAGTCCCCTGAAGGTTACTTCAGCCTCTATCCCGAGCGTCTTCGCCAGTTGCGTCAGCCTGTCGGTTTCCCCTTTGCCATAAAGATCGACCGTGATCGGTTTGCCGTCCCGCTTCAGGCTGGCCGTCGCATGCAAAAGATCATCGACACCCTTCGCTGCACTCAGTAGACCGGCATACAGGATTTTGCGGCCTTGCGCCGAAAGCTTCGCCTCTCTGTCGTGAGGCGTATCCTGTGCCGGAAAATCCCATGCGACGACCTTATTTGCAGGCACGCCGATATCGACCAGCTGGCGCGCAGCCCTTCTTCCGTGATTCGCCACAAGCGTAACATTGGGAGACTTGAGATAGTGCGCGATAACACGGCGCTTGAAGCGCTCTTTGAGGGTTTTGGCAGGAAACGAGTCGGCAAGAAGTGCCAGTGTCGGTACCCCTTTGCGGGCTGCCCATCTCAGCAGAATCGGGTTGGGCAGACGCAGGATCAGGCGATCGGGATTGGTCTTTCGAACGAGATCGAGAATTGTCGGGGCGTGGAAGCGGTCGGTGAAACCGGCACCGATGGCACGTGCGCCGCTTGGAAGAATGCTGTCATAAGGCTCGGCGGTAAAGCCGGTAATCGTGGTCACATGATAACGGCTCGCAAGAGACTGCACATAGTCGACCGTGTAGCGCTGTGCCCGGTAGGTTTCTACCCCATCCTCGGAAAGCCGTAATGCCGCCTCACGAAAATCGCCCGCATATTGGACTATAACAAGGTTTTCCTTTGGAAGAGACATCGTCGGATCGATCTTTCGTCTTTGTACTTTGAATATGCAATAAGTCTTTCCAGCACAGTCTTCTATATAACTGATGAATGTCGGAGAATATCTCTGCCGTTTTCCATTGATTTCTCATTCAGGCATCTGCACGAAAGTTGTATCAGGTCATTGTCGCATTACCTGAGATCTCGAAATGGAAATCGCGATAACAAATCCCGCTCCGATGGAGCGGGATGATCGGGTGACGCAGGGCTGTATTCAAGCCGCCAGCAGGTCCAGCAGCGCCGCTCCCTTGTTGTTGACGATCATTTCTGCCCCGAGCCATTCTGCATGCAGGCCATCTCTTGTCGTATAACCCGCGGTCGTGAAACTTGTCCCGGCGGCGAGGGCAGGTTTGTTCGGGAACCCGTTATGGGCGCGATTGACTTCATAGGTCCCGACAGTCCCCGCTGTGCCGCTCAACTGCCTTACGATCCACAGGTTGGGCGCAGCGCCTGCGGCATTGATGGGCACGCCCACACCGAGCGCCGGACCGGATGTCACGGACGAAACTGTCAGCGTCGTGCCGGAAAGCCCCGCGGTGAAAAGTGTCGGCGTATAAGATGCGTCGTTTGGATTGCGTGTAACCGGGTATTTCCCCTCGCGAGTCGGGTCGAGCCCGTCAGCGGCATCCCAGCAGTAGTCCTCGCCGGAAATCCCGGTGCGTACCAGGTTGTTGAATTCCGCGATCGGCTGGCTCGAAATCGTCTGGTTTGCCTTGCTGGCATAGCCATCCGTGCTGCTGGTCCGTGGATAGAGCGTCTCGCCGATAACGACGATATCCGAACGAAGTCCCTTCACCCAGCTGGCAAAAGTTGTTCGGCGCCCGGCAAGGGCGGCGGCGGTATCACCAGTATCGTTGATGCCGTATTCGTTGATCACATGCGTCCAGTAGCCCGCTGTGATCAACTGCCCGAGATAGGTATGCGTGCCGGCATTCCAGCTTGCCAGAAGCGTGGCTGCGATGGCGTGGTTGGTGTAGCCGTGGTTTCTGCCCAGGATGACGCACTCGATACCGGCATCGCCGTTGCTGTCATTGATATAGGTGCCGCCGGCAGCACGACTGGTGCCGAAGATGATCGGCGCAGCCTCCCTATGCTCCGTGGCGATGACCATGGGAAGATAGAGACTGCCGTTCGCCGCGCCTACGCTTCCGCCCCCGGTGTGGTCGGCAACGGCGCCCGTGCTGATGTCCATGAAATCGCCGGATGCAATGCCGTAATTGGATTCGTTGCCGCCTGCCATCTGTGTCCAGTTGACGCCTGAGGGAATGTTGACGAGCGGCCTCAGCCAGAATTTTGCCCCGCGCGGAACCGTGACGTTGAATGTAAGCGCTAGATTGCCGACGGGAAATGCGACAGCCGAGCCGCCTACCGCAATACACTCATTTGCGAGCGTGAAGACACCGGCTGGATATTCAAGCGATACTTTCAGCGTCCCGGCACCGCTCGATGCTTCGGACGAACCGCTCATCCTCCAGTTCGGATAGACGACGCGCGGATTGATCAGCCTTCTACGTGCAGTATGGACAGTAATGGCTCTCAGCCAGGGAAGTGTCGCATTCCAGTTGAGTGACGGAAAGCAGCGGGTGGCGGCATGGCGCATCGCGGCTGGACGAATGGAAAGAAGTTCGCTCATGCCGCGGTCCTTACAAGTTCGATAACGGATTGATTCTTTTCGCGCACGACGGCACCGCTCTCGGTGACTGTTTTCCAGCGATAGCCCGTAGGCGCCGGGTAGGGCGGTACGATGGCTACCTTGTTCCCCAGGATTGTCGCCAGACTTGTGGTGGAGAGGCAAAGGTCAAGCATGACTGCCACCTCGCACTGGTCTGCAAGGCTTGTGTCGTGGGGCAATTCTTCTCTTCATCCTGCCGTTCCTTCTGGTCACTGCGCTGTTGGCGCGGGCCTTGATTCTAGAAGGTGTTGGGATGGCGGGGATAAAGCGTCCGGCAAAAGCGAAGTCTTCGGCGATGTGAAAAAGTCGGGATGTTGATTCTGAAAGGTTTTGAAGGCGAACATGTGCGTGAAGCGCTTCGTCGCTTCCCCGTTTTGCACGAGGCGGAGCAGTTTGCTCCGCGAATCTTTTCAGATCGGCGCCTGTGGAGAGAGTATTGTGCCGAAGCCGTCGCAAAACGGTCGATCGATGTGCAATGTCAGGATTTTAAGGGAGTGGCTGAGTTCGCGCCTCTGCCGCACTCCGTTCGAATCAATTCAGGAAGTTGCGATTTCCACGGCGATCGATCGTCTCAAGCCGCTTACCGTCGGTATAGACCGTGACGCATTCGCTTTTGCGCTGCTGGAGCACGCAGATCTTCCCGTTGTCGATCCTGTAGCCGATCTTGCCGCCTTCCCGATACTGGTAGCCATTTGGGGCATCTTTTAGATTGGAAGTCTTTGCCAGCGTCTGCCGAATTTCCGTTGCCGTTGCGGGACGAAGCTTTGCTGTGTCCTTTGCCGCGGCTGGCGAAACGCAGAATGTTGCAGCGAAGAGAAGGGGGAGGCAGGCGAAGCGCATCGGGTCGGCTCTCTCACAAATTTGATGTGGCTGCAGAAAGAACACGGTTCGCAGCCTGTTGCTCACGCCTTGCATATCACAGGCTTGGGGGAGCGGCAGCGCGGATTTTGCAACGAGTAGGCAGATCTGTGCGAGCACGGCTCAAATACCCGCGAAATCAAATCGCGTATCAGTCCATAATAAAGGAGAAGAAAAGAATGGTGGGCGATGAGAGACTCGAACTCCCGACATCCTCGGTGTAAACGAGGCGCTCTACCAACTGAGCTAATCGCCCTTCGCGAGACCGGATCGTGTCCGCCGCGTCGGTGGCCGTGATCTATGCGGATCGGAAAAAAACCGCAAGAGCCTTCGTGATGTTTTTTTGAATTTTTCGTCGGATATGCGCAAAAAAGAGTGGCTGTGGATAAAACATTGAAGGCGTCATCCTTTTGTCTTGAAACCTGCTTGACACCCGTTCCCGAACCTCTTAGACAGCCGCCAACCGAGCGATTGAGGTCGCCCGGCCAAGAGGTTTCCCTCCTCGGAGGTGAGTTTCTTGAAGAAAGTGCGGGTGTAGCTCAGTCGGTTAGAGTGCCGGCCTGTCACGCCGGAGGTCGCGGGTTCGAGCCCCGTCACTCGCGCCATTCTTCTCTCACTGATCAGTCGGTTGACCCCGGTTGGTCCGCCGTAAAAGGCAAATGCGCGGGTGTAGCTCAGTCGGTTAGAGTGCCGGCCTGTCACGCCGGAGGTCGCGGGTTCGAGCCCCGTCACTCGCGCCATTCTCTTTATCCTCCATATTTCTATTCACCTATGCGGTTTCAAACATCGCATGACGGTCGCTTTTAGACTTATGTCGCCCTGTTCCTTCCATCCTGCATTTCGCGGCCCTGCTGATCGCTCGGCTGCTGTTTCCTCTCTTTATCTTCGGGGGAGGGTGGTTGCCCGTTCGCAATTGCGTGATCGACCTTTTTCGTGTGGGCAGTTTTGTGTCGGTTTCGGTTATGCTGTCCGGGGTGGTGCGGATTTCCCGTAATGCGCGAGATGGCTTTCCGGTGCGGAGGGTTTTGCCTGTGTTTTCGGAGTTGCCTGCAACCGCTGCGACTGTTTTTGTGGGGCTCGTGCCGTGCGGACAATTGTCGCAGGGGTGATTTTTCGTGCGTAGACTTGGCAAAACGCAAGTTCACTGCAAACGTTGATATTTTTGCTCCTGTTAATAACTTTTTGCGATGCTCCCGGCTCTATCGCTTTGTCGTTTTTCAATCGTTTCAGGCTTTCCGTCACCCTCCGCGACATTTTGTCGTCTTTCGCACCTCTATGCGTGTGGGGTGGCTTGTTAAAGCACTTGCGTGGGAAACGCGGCTGCGATAGTCACGGCTTGTTGCAATGCACGTTCGCTTGCCCGCGCATTGCCTAAAAATGCGTCGTTCGGCGCTTCTTGCAGGCAGGGGTTGGATATCATGAGTGAACTTCTCGCTTCTTACATCCCGATCGCGATCTTTATCGGAATCTCCATGGTTATCGGCCTGGCGCTTTTGATCGCGCCGTTTGCCGTCGCCTATAAGGCTCCCGATTCTGAGAAGCTGTCGGCGTACGAGTGTGGCTTCAACGCATTCGATGACGCGCGCATGAAGTTTGATATTCGATTCTATCTCGTGTCGATTCTCTTCATCATCTTCGACCTTGAAGTGGCGTTCCTCTTCCCCTGGGCTGTGTCCTTCGGGGAGATTGGCTGGTTCGGCTTCTGGTCGATGATGGTCTTCCTTGCTGTTTTGACAGTCGGCTTTATCTACGAATGGAAAAAAGGAGCTCTGGAATGGGAGTAGTCGATAGCGGCAGCACCCTCGTTGCACCTCAGCCGAAAGGCATCATTGATCCCAATACCGGTAAGCCGATCGGCAGCGATGACGCATTTTTCGGCGAGATCAACAATGAGCTCGCCGACAAGGGCTTTCTCGTCACATCGACGGACGAGCTGATCAATTGGGCCCGTACCGGTTCGCTGATGTGGATGACCTTCGGTCTTGCCTGTTGCGCCGTCGAGATGATGCAGCTTTCCATGCCGCGTTATGACGTAGAGCGCTTCGGTTTTGCGCCGCGCGCCTCTCCGCGCCAGTCCGATGTGATGATCGTCGCCGGCACACTGACCAACAAGATGGCGCCGGCACTCCGCAAGGTCTATGACCAGATGCCGGAACCGCGTTACGTCATCTCGATGGGCTCGTGCGCCAATGGCGGCGGTTATTATCACTATTCCTATTCGGTGGTGCGCGGATGTGACCGTGTTGTACCGGTCGATATCTATGTGCCAGGCTGTCCCCCCACGGCAGAGGCGCTGCTTTACGGCGTGCTTCTGCTGCAGAAAAAGATCCGCCGCACCGGCACGATCGAACGCTGAGGCTTCAAGGAGGATATCATGACTGAAGCCTTGAGCGAACTTTCCACCTATATCCGCGAAGCGCGCCCCACGCTGGTCGAGGACGCATTTATTGCCTATGGCGAACTGACGCTCCTCACAACCGGTGCAAATGTCGTCGATCTATTGACCTTCCTGCGCGACGATCCCCGCTGTGCCTTCGTCAACTTCATCGATGCCTGTGGTGTGGACTATCCGGCGCGCGTCAAGCGCTTCGATGTCGTCTATCACCTGATGTCGCCGAAGCAGAACCAGCGCATCCGCGTGAAGCTTGCAACGGCTGAGGAAGAGCCCGTTCCGTCTGTCACTTCCGTTTATCCGGGTGCCGACTGGGCCGAGCGCGAAGCCTGGGACATGTACGGTATCCTGTTTACAGGCCATCCGGATCTTCGCCGCATCCTCACCGATTACGGCTTTGAAGGTCATCCGCTGCGCAAGGATTTCCCGACCACCGGTTTCGTCGAGGTTCGCTATGACGACAGCCTCAAGCGCGTCGTCTACGAACCGGTTGAACTCCGCCAGGAGTTTCGCAGCTTCGACTTCCTGAGTCCGTGGGAGGGACCGGAATACGTCCTTCCCGGGGACGAGAAGGCTAATACCTGACGCCGAAATCTGAAACTGGCGCATAAGCGCCGGTTTGACGCCAAGTTTTTCCCGCCCGGTACGCTTGAGTACTGGCATGGAGCCGCAGATGACCGAGCACAACGTTCGTAACTTCAACATCAATTTCGGGCCGCAGCATCCTGCAGCGCACGGCGTTCTGCGTCTTGTGCTGGAACTCGACGGCGAAATTGTGGAGCGCGTGGACCCGCATATCGGTCTTCTGCACCGCGGCACCGAAAAGCTCATCGAGACGAAGACCTATCTCCAGGCCGTTCCCTATTTCGACCGCCTCGATTACGTCGCGCCGATGAATCAGGAGCATGCCTTTGCTCTGGCCGTCGAAAAGATGCTCGGTCTGGAAATTCCGATCCGCGGCCAGCTCATCCGCGTCCTTTATTCGGAAATCGGCCGTATCCTCTCGCATCTCTTGAACGTCACCACTCAGGCCATGGACGTCGGCGCGCTCACCCCGCCGCTCTGGGGTTTCGAAGAGCGCGAAAAGCTGATGGTGTTTTACGAGCGTGCCTGTGGTGCGCGCATGCACGCAGCCTATTTCCGTCCCGGCGGCGTCCATCAGGATCTGCCGCATGAGCTGGTCGAGGATATCGGCGCGTGGTGCGACCAGTTCCCGTCCAAGCTGGACGATATCGACGACCTTCTGACCGGCAACCGCATCTTCAAGCAGCGTAACGTCGATATCGGCGTCATCGATATCAACGATGCCTGGGCACGCGGCTTCTCCGGTGTCATGGTCCGCGGTTCGGGCGCTGCCTGGGACCTGCGCCGTGCGCAGCCCTACGAATGTTATTCCGACCTCGAATTCGACATCCCGATCGGTAAGAACGGCGACTGTTACGATCGCTACCTCATCCGCATGATCGAGATGCGCGAGAGCTGCAAGATCATGAAGCAGTGCGTCAACCGCCTGCTCGGCGATGCCAAGACAGGCCCGTTTTCGGCCACCGATGGCAAGGTCGTTCCGCCCAAGCGCGGTGAGATGAAGCGCTCGATGGAAGCGCTCATCCACCATTTCAAGCTTTATACCGAAGGCTACCACGTGCCCGCCGGCGAAGTGTATGCCGCCGTCGAAGCGCCCAAGGGCGAATTCGGCGTCTTCCTCGTCGCCGATGGGACAAACAAGCCATACCGCTGCAAGATCCGTGCTCCGGGTTATGCCCATCTGCAGGCGATGGATTTCGCCTGTCGCGGGCACCAGCTGGCGGACGTCTCGGCGGTGCTGGGCTCGTTCGATATCGTGTTCGGTGAGGTAGACCGCTGATGACTGACGTCGTTGCGATAATCCCTGCCAATGCCTGCGAAGCCGCTTTTGCGGTGGTCTCGCGGCGTGTGTCAATAAACTGATAAGGCGTGAGAAAGAATGTCCGTTCGTCGACTAGCCGAAGAACAGTTCCAGCCCGCTAACTTCGCCTTCAACGAAGAGAATGCGGCCTGGGCCGAGGCAACGATCAGGAAATACCCGGAAGGCCGGCAGCAGTCGGCCGTCATCCCGCTTCTGATGCGAGCGCAGGAGCAGGAAGGCTGGGTCACCCGCGCCACGATAGAGCATGTCGCGGCCCGTCTCGACATGCCCTATATCCGCGTCATGGAAGTGGCGACTTTCTACACCCAGTTCCAGCTGAAGCCGATCGGCACCCGCGCCCATATCCAGGTCTGCGGCACCACGCCCTGCATGCTGCGCGGCGCCGAAGAGCTGATCAAGGTCTGTCAGCACAAGATCCATCACGATCCGCTGCAGCCGAATGCCGACGGCACGCTGTCCTGGGAAGAAGTCGAGTGTCAGGGCGCCTGCGTCAACGCACCGATGGTCATCATCTTCAAGGATGCCTACGAAGACCTCACGCCCGAGCGTCTCGAAGAAATCATCGATGCGTTCGAGGCAGGCAAGGGTGACGAAATCAAGCCCGGCCCGCAGATCGACCGCCATCTCTCCGCGCCTGAAGGCGGCGCGGTCACGCTGAACGACGAGATCAAGCCGGTCCGCACCAATCTCGAGCCGCAGCCGGAGCCGCCTGTCGATGCAGCCCCGGTTCCGCCGGCAGAGGCTGCAAAGCCGAAGGATACGGCACCCGAAACTGATCCGAAGCTGAAAACGCCGGTCACGGCTCCGAAGGCCGCTGAAGCAAATGCCAAGGCAACGGTAGACAAGCCGGCCGCAGAGGCCCCAAAGGCTGAAGCCGTCAAGGCTGCTCCCGGCACAAAGTCCGAAAAGCCGTCGCTGGAAGACAAAAACCGCCCTAAGGGCATAGAGAAGCCGGCTGAGGTTGATGACCTGAAGCTGATTTCCGGCGTCGGTCCGAAGATCGAAGCAACCCTTCACGAACTCGGCATATTCACCTTCGCGCAAGTCGCATCGTGGAAGACGGCCGAGCGCGAATGGGTGGACGGCTACCTGAATTTCAAGGGCCGTATCGAACGTGACGACTGGCTCAACCAGGCCAAGGCGCTCGCCAAGGGTGGCGAAGCCGAATACATTAAAGTCTTCGGCAAGAAGCCACGGTAAGGGGTGAGATATGCTTAACGATCAGGATCGCATCTTCACCAATATCTACGGCCTCAAGGACAAGTCCTTGAAGGGCGCGATGAGCCGCGGCCACTGGGATGGCACCAAGATCATCATCGAAAAGGGCAGGGACTGGATCATCAACGAGATGAAGGCATCCGGGCTTCGTGGTCGTGGTGGCGCAGGCTTCCCGACCGGCCTCAAATGGTCCTTCATGCCGAAGGAATCTGACGGCCGTCCGCATTATCTTGTCGTCAACGCCGACGAATCTGAGCCAGGCACATGCAAGGACCGCGAAATTCTCCGCAACGATCCGCACACCCTGATCGAAGGCTGCGTGATTGCCGGTTTCGCCATGGGCGCCCATACGGCCTTCATCTATGTTCGCGGCGAATACATGCGCGAGCGTGAAGCCCTGCAGGCAGCGATCGACGAATGTTACGAGGCAGGCCTACTCGGCAAGAACACGGTCCATGGCTGGGATTACGACATCGTCGTCCATCACGGTGCCGGTGCCTATATCTGCGGCGAAGAAACGGCATTGCTCGAAAGCCTCGAAGGCAAGAAGGGCCAGCCGCGCATGAAGCCACCGTTCCCGGCGAACATGGGTCTCTATGGCTGCCCGACCACGGTCAACAACGTCGAATCGATCTCGGTCGCTCCGACCATCCTGCGTCGCGGCGCGTCCTGGTTCTCCTCGATCGGCCGTGCCAACAATGTCGGCACCAAGCTGTTCATGGTTTCGGGCCACGTCAACAAGCCCTGCACCTTCGAAGAGGCAATGGGGCTCTCCTTCCGCGAGATCATCGAACATCACTGCGGTGGCATCCGCGGCGGCTGGGACAATCTGCTAGCTGTCATTCCCGGCGGCGCATCCTGCCCCATCGTGCGTGGCGAAGACATGGCCGACGCGATCATGGACTTTGACGGCATGCGCGAGGTCAAGTCTTCCTTCGGCACCGGCGGCATGATCGTCATGGACAAGTCGACGGATGTCATCAAGGCGATCTGGCGCATCGCGGCCTTCTTCAAGCATGAAAGCTGCGGCCAGTGCACGCCGTGCCGCGAAGGCACCGGCTGGATGATGCGCCTGATGGAACGCATGGTGCGCGGTAACGCCCAGAAGCGTGAGATCGACATGCTGTTCCAGGTTTCCAAACAGGTCGAAGGCCATACGATCTGCGCGCTCGGCGACGCAGCCGCTTGGCCGATCCAGGGCCTGATCCGCAATTTCCGCTCCGAGATCGAAGCTCGGATCGACCAGTATACATATAATGCGACGTCTGAAGGCGCCGTCATGGAGGCGGCCGAATAAGGCCTGCGACACGCAGGGTTTCGGTTGTTGAAATGAACTATTTCCGAGCCTTGGATGCTCGGGTTGAACACAGGACGTAAGTGATACGATGGCAAAGCTGAAGGTTGACGGCAACGAAATCGAAGTTCCTGACCATTTCACGCTGCTCCAGGCATGCGAGGAAGCGGGAGCCGAGATTCCGCGCTTTTGTTTCCATGAGCGTCTGTCTGTGGCAGGCAACTGCCGCATGTGTCTGATTGAGGTGAAGGGCGGCCCGCCAAAGCCGACGGCCTCCTGCGCCATGGGCGTGCGCGATATCCGCGGCGGCCCGAACGGCGAACTGCCGGAAATCTTCACCAATACGCCTATGGTCAAGAAAGCCCGCGAAGGCGTGATGGAATTCCTGCTGATCAACCATCCGCTGGATTGCCCGATCTGCGACCAGGGCGGCGAATGCGACCTGCAGGACCAGGCGATGGCCTTCGGCATCGACTCGTCTCGTTATGGTGAAAACAAGCGCGCTGTCGAAGACAAGTATATCGGCCCGCTGGTCAAGACGGTGATGAACCGCTGCATCCACTGCACGCGCTGCGTCCGCTTCACCACCGAAGTCGGCGGCATTTCCGAACTCGGCCTGATCGGTCGTGGCGAGGATGCCGAAATCACCACCTATCTCGAACAGGCCATGACTTCCGAGCTGCAGGGCAACGTCGTTGACCTTTGCCCAGTCGGTGCACTGACCTCCAAGCCGTTTGCCTTTACCGCCCGTCCCTGGGAACTCGGCAAGACGGAATCGATCGACGTCATGGATGCCGTCGGCTCCGCCATCCGCGTCGATACCCGTGGCCGCGAAGTCATGCGCATCATGCCGCGCGTCAACGAACAGGTGAACGAGGAGTGGATTTCTGACAAGACCCGCTTCATCTGGGATGGTCTGAAGACCCAGCGTCTCGACCGACCTTACGTCCGCAAGGATGGCCGTCTGCAGCCCGCAAGCTGGGGTGAAGCCTTCGCGGCCGTCAAGGCTGCCGTTTCCGCAACCTCGGGCGACAAGATCGGTGCGATTGCCGGTGACCTCGCTTCCGTCGAGGAAATGTATGCTTTGAAGCAGATTCTGTCTTCGCTCGGATCGGAAAATCTCGACTGTCGCCAGGACGGGACGGCGCTTGATCCGTCGCTTGGCCGCGCAAGCTATCTGTTCAACCCGACGATCGAAGGCATCGAACAGGCCGGCGCTCTGCTCATCATCGGCGCCAACCCGCGTCTCGAAGCTGCCGTCTTGAACGCTCGCATCCGCAAGCGCTTCCGCCGCGGCAACTTCCCGATCGGCGTGATCGGCGAAGTCAATGAACTGCGTTATCCTTACGATTATCTCGGCGCTGGCCCGGAAACGCTTTCCGATCTGGCCTCTGGTGTAAACAGCTTTGCCGAAAAGCTGCGTGGCGCAAAGAACCCGATGATTATCGTAGGGCAGGGGGCTCTCACCCGTCCGGATGGTCTGGCTGTTCTTCAGGCTGCAGCGCAGCTCGCAGGCTCGGTCGGTGCCCTGACGGAAGAGTGGAACGGTTTCGCCGTCCTCCACACCGCAGCCTCCCGCGTCGGCGGTCTCGACCTCGGTTTCGTTCCGGGTGCGAAGGGCGCAGATGCTGCGACCATGCTGCGCTCGATGGACGTTCTCTTCCTGCTCGGCGCTGACGAGATGAACTTCTCGGCCAAGTACGCCAAGACGACGATCTATATCGGCAGCCACGGCGATCATGGCGCAATGAACGCCGATATCATCCTGCCGGGTGCGGCCTATACCGAAAAGTCCGGTACCTGGGTCAACACCGAAGGCCGCGTCCAGATGGGCAACCGCGCCGGCTTCGCGCCGGGCGAAGCCCGCGAGGAATGGGCGATCCTGCGTGCGCTCTCCGATGTGCTCGGCAAGAAACTGCCCTTCGACAGTCTCCAGGCTCTACGCGCCAAGCTTTATCAGGACCACCCGCATTTTGCGCAGATCGATGAGATCGCTGCAGGCTCGGTCAACGATGTGGCAGCGCTCGGCCAAAAGGCCGGCGAAATGACCAAGGGCGGCTTCTCTTCGCCGATCAAGGATTTTTACCTGACCAACCCGATTGCCCGTTCCTCTGCCGTCATGGCCGAGTGCTCGGCATTGGCCCGCAACAACTTCCAGGCTGCGGCGGAGTGATATGAATATGGATTCGTTCTTCTGGACCTACGTTTGGCCGGCGCTCATCATGCTGGGGCAGTCGCTTCTGCTGCTGGTCTGCCTTCTGGTCTTCATTGCCTATATCCTTCTGGCCGACCGCAAGATCTGGGCCGCCGTACAGCTGCGCCGCGGCCCCAACATCGTTGGTCCGTTCGGCCTGTTCCAGTCCTTCGCCGACCTTTTGAAGTTCGTCTTCAAGGAGCCGATCATCCCGGCTGGTGCCAACAAGGCCGTCTTCCTTCTGGCGCCGCTCGTTTCCGTGACGCTGGCGCTCGCCACTTGGGCAGTCATTCCGCTCAATGAAGGCTGGGCCATCGCCGATATCAATGTAGGCATTCTCTACATCTTCGCGATCTCCTCGCTGGAGGTCTACGGGATCATCATGGCGGGTTGGGCATCCAACTCCAAATACCCGTTCCTCGGTGCGCTCCGTTCCGCGGCCCAGATGGTGTCCTACGAAGTCTCGATCGGTTTCGTCATCGTTGCCGTCCTTCTCTGCGTTGGCTCGCTGAACTTGACGGATATCGTCATGTCGCAGCAGGACGGCCTTGGCACCAAGCTCGGCCTGCCGAATTCCTTCCTCGACTGGCACTGGCTGTCGCTCTTCCCGATGTTCGTGATCTTCTTCATCTCGGGTCTTGCCGAAACCAACCGTCCGCCCTTCGATCTTCCGGAAGCGGAATCCGAACTGGTCGCCGGCTACATGGTCGAATACGGCTCGGCTCCGTACATGATGCTGATGCTGTCGGAATATGCCGCCATCCTGATGGTCTGCTCGCTGACGACCATTCTCTTCCTTGGCGGCTGGCTGCCCCCGGTCGATATCGCCATCCTCAACTGGGTGCCGGGCGTCATCTGGTTCGTGCTCAAGGGCACAATGGTCTTCTTCATGATCGCCATGGTGAAGGCATTCGTACCGCGCTACCGCTATGACCAGCTCATGCGCCTCGGCTGGAAGGTCTTCCTTCCGCTGTCGCTCATCATGTTGATCATCGTTGCATTCGTGCTGAAACTGACGGGATGGGCATGATCATGACCAATCCGTTCCTCGGCATCATTGGAGAATAAGATGGCTATTGCACAGGCTATCAACTCGCTGTTCCTGAAGGAGTTCGTCGGCGCCTTCTTCCTGTCGATGAAGTATTTCTTCAAGCAGAAGGCCACGATCAACTACCCGTTCGAAAAGGGGCCGGTTTCACCGCGCTTCCGTGGCGAGCATGCGCTGCGCCGTTATCCGAACGGGGAGGAGCGCTGCATCGCCTGCAAGCTGTGCGAGGCGATCTGTCCCGCTCAGGCGATCACCATCGAAGCCGGTCCGCGCCGCAATGACGGCACCCGCCGCACGGTGCGTTACGATATCGACATGGTGAAGTGCATCTATTGCGGCTTCTGCCAGGAGGCATGCCCGGTCGACGCGATCGTCGAAGGCCCGAATTTCGAGTTCTCGACGGAAACCCGCGAAGAGCTTTATTTCGACAAGGCACGGCTTCTGGAAAACGGCGATCGCTGGGAACGGGAGATCGCCCGCAATATCGCAATGGATGCGCCTTACCGGTAAGGCGCATTCGCCGGATGGCTTGATGCTTCCGGCTCATTCAAATTCATACCGGCGCTTAAATGGCACCGGTCGGGCGGGTAGGGCGGAAAGCCCGATCTCGACGAGGGACGAGAAGGCACCACGATGGGTCTGCAGGCACTATTCTTCTATCTGTTCGCGTTCATCGCCGTCGCGTCGGCGTTCATGGTCATTTCGTCCAGGAACCCGGTCCACTCGGTTCTCTTTCTCATCGTGGTCTTCTTCAATGCGGCCGGTCTCTTCCTTTTGACCGGCGCTGAATTCCTCGCGATGATCCTGCTGGTTGTCTATATCGGCGCGGTGGCGGTTCTCTTCCTCTTCGTCGTGATGATGCTCGACATCGATTTCGCCGAGCTGAAATCCGGCGTCCTGCAATATGCCCCGATCGGCATGCTGGTCGGTCTGGTGGTCGCGGCCGAGCTGATCCTCGTCATCGGCTCGAGCGTGCTGTCGCCGGAAGCCGCGCAGTCGATCACCATGCCGATCCCGAACCCGGCAGAGCGCACGAATACTGCCGCTCTCGGGGACGTGCTCTACACCCACTATGTCTATTTCTTCCAGATTGCCGGCATGGTTCTGCTGGTGGCGATGATCGGCGCGATCGTGCTGACCCTGCGCCACCGCCAGAACATCAAGCGTCAGGATGTTTCGCGCCAGGTTGCCCGTACGCCGGAAACCGCCGTCGAGGTGGTCAAGGTCAAGCCGGGCCAAGGGCTCTGAGGAAGCGGGAAAAAGGAACATTAAAATGGAAATCGGTCTTTCCCACTATCTCACGGTCAGCGCCATCCTCTTCACGCTAGGCGTTTTCGGCATCTTCCTGAACCGCAAGAACGTCATCATCATCTTGATGTCGATCGAGCTCATCCTGCTCGCGGTCAATCTCAACATGGTCGCTTTCTCGTCGTTCCTGAACGACATCGTCGGCCAGGTCTTTGCTTTGTTCATTCTGACTGTCGCGGCTGCGGAAGCCGCCATCGGTCTTGCAATTCTTGTCGTCTTCTACCGCAACCGCGGCTCGATCGCCGTCGACGACGTCAATGTGATGAAGGGCTGATCGGGTCATGATCTACAAGCTTATCGTCTTCCTTCCTCTGGTCGGCTTCCTGATCGCTGGCCTTTTCGGTCGCCAGATCGGTGCCAAGGCCTCGGAATTTGTAACCTGCGGTCTGATGGCCGTGGTCGCGGTCCTGTCCTGGGTCGTCTTCTTCCAGGTGGCCCTCGGCTCCCAGGAAACCATGAGCGTCGAAGTTCTGCGCTGGATCCAGTCCGGCAACATAGACGTCTTCTGGGCGCTGCGCATCGATACCCTGACGTCGGTCATGTTCGTCGTCGTCAACACGGTATCCTTCCTCGTGCATGTCTATTCCGTCGGTTACATGCACACCGATCCGCATCGTCCGCGCTTCTTCGCCTATCTGTCACTCTTCACCTTCACGATGCTGATGCTCATCACGTCGGATAACCTGCTGCAGATGTTCTTCGGCTGGGAAGGCGTCGGTCTCGCATCCTATCTCCTGATCGGCTTCTGGTACGATCGCCCGTCGGCCAATGCGGCTGCCATGAAGGCCTTCATCGTCAACCGCGTCGGTGACTTCGGCTTCATGCTCGGCATCGCCGCCGTCTTTGTCATGTTCGGCTCGATTAACTTCGAGACCATCTTCGCCAATGCCGGCACTTATCTGCCGGCCGAAGGGTCTCCGGAAGCAGCTCGCGTCATCTTCGACGTCTTCGGCCTGACGCTGACCCGCGAAGGCGCGCTGACTGCCGCCTGCCTGCTGCTCTTCATGGGCGCGATGGGCAAGTCGGCGCAGTTCCTGCTGCACACCTGGCTGCCGGACGCCATGGAAGGCCCGACCCCGGTCTCGGCCCTCATCCATGCCGCAACCATGGTCACCGCCGGCGTCTTCCTCGTCGCCCGCATGTCGCCTTTGTTCGAACAGTCTCCGGATGCGCTGACCGTAGTTACCATCATCGGTGCGATCACCGCCTTCTTCGCGGCGACCGTCGGCTTGGTTCAGAACGACATCAAGCGCGTCATCGCCTATTCGACCTGCTCGCAGCTCGGCTACATGTTCGTAGCTCTCGGCATCGGCGCTTATGGCGCGGCGATCTTCCACCTCTTCACTCACGCCTTCTTCAAGGCTCTGTTGTTCCTGTGCGCCGGCTCGGTCATCCATGCCGTCGATGGCGAGCAGGACATGCGCAAGATGGGGGGGCTGAGAAAGCATATACCGGTCACCTTCTGGATGATGACGATCGGCACCCTGGCGCTGACCGGCGTCGGTATCCCCTTCACGCCGATCGGTTTTGCCGGCTTCTTCTCCAAGGACGTCATCATCGAGGCATCCTATGCCTCGCATTCGGCGGTCTCGGGCTTTGCCTTCACGTTGCTCGTCATCGCAGCGCTGTTCACCAGCTTCTACTCCTGGCGTCTGGCGTTCCTAACCTTCTTCGGCAAGGAGCGCGCCAGCCACGAGGTCATGCATCACGTGCATGAAAGCCCGAACGTCATGCTGATCCCGCTCTATGTACTGGCCATCGGCGCGGTGCTCGCCGGCGTGATCTTCCAGGGAATGTTCTACGGTGACGCCTACGAGGGCTTCTGGAAGGGCGCGCTCTTCACCTCCGAGCACAACGAACTGCTGCACGAATTCCATCACGTGCCGTTCCTCGTCGTCCTGTCGCCCTTCATCGCCATGCTGATCGGCTTAGTCACCGCCTGGTACTTCTACATCAAGTCGCCAGAGACACCGAAGAAACTAGCGGCCGCACAGCCGGGCCTCTACCAGTTCCTGCTCAACAAGTGGTATTTCGACGAACTCTACGACTTCCTGTTCGTCCGTTCCGCCAAGGCTCTCGGCCGCTTCTTCTGGCAGAAGGTCGATGTCGGTACGATCGACCACTTCGGACCCAACGGCGTTGCTGCCCGGGTGGTTGACACCGCCAACCGCGTCGTGCGCCTGCAGACCGGTTACCTCTATCACTATGCCTTCACGATGCTGCTTGGCGTCGCTGCCCTGATTACCTGGATGATGCTCGGGAGTTCTGTCTGATGACCGATTGGCCTATTCTTTCCACGGTCACCTTCCTCCCGATGGTGGGCGTGCTGTTGCTGGTGTTCACCCGCGACGACACCGACGACGGTCGCCAGAACGTCATGATCATCTCGCTGATCACGACGATCATCACGTTCCTCCTGTCGCTGGTCGTCTGGTACGGCTTTGATGGCACCAGCGCCGATTACCAGATGGTCGAGCAATATTACTGGCTCGGCAAGGGCATCAGTTACCATATCGGCGTCGATGGCCTGTCCGTCATGTTCGTCGTGCTGGCGACCTTCCTCATGCCCTTCGGCGTGTTGACCAGCTGGAAGGCGATCACGCTGCATGCGCGTGAATACATGATCGCCTTCCTGGTTCTGGAAGTGCTGATCGTCGGCGTCTTCGTGTCGATGGACCTCGTGCTCTTCTACGTCTTCTTCGAAGCGAGCTTGATTCCGATGTTCCTCATCATCGGCGTCTGGGGCGGACCGCGTCGCATCTACGCGTCGATGAAGTTCTTCCTTTATACGCTGGCTGGCTCGGTCTTCATGCTGGTCGGCATCCTTGTCATGTATGCGGAAGTCGGCACCACCTCCATTCCGGTCCTGCTTGCCTACAAGTTCTCGCCGGAAATGCAGTTCTGGCTGTTCCTGGCCTTCTTCCTGTCATTTGCCGTAAAGGTGCCGATGTGGCCGTTCCACACCTGGTTGCCGGATGCGCACGTAGAAGCCCCGACGGCCGGTTCGGTCGACCTTGCGGCTCTGCTCCTGAAGTTCGGTGGCTACGGCTTCCTGCGCTTCTCGCTGCCGATGTTCCCGCTCGCGTCCGATTATTTCACCCCGATGATCCTCACCCTGTCGGTCATCGCCATTATCTACGCCTCGCTCGTGGCTCTGATGCAGTCCGACATCAAGAAGATGATCGCCTATTCCTCCGTCGCCCACATGGGTTACGTGACGATGGCCATCTTCGCGGTCAACCAGCAGGGTCTGCACGGCGCTATCTTCCAGATGCTGTCGCACGGCGTCATCTCCGGCGCGCTCTTCCTCTGCGTCGGTATCGTCTACGAGCGCACCCATACGCGTAACATCGGCGATTACGGCGGCCTCGTGCATCGCATGCCGAAATACGCGCTGGCCTTCCTGATCTTCACCATGGCCAATGTCGGCCTGCCGGGCACTTCCGCCTTCGTCGGCGAATTCCTGGCGACGGTCGGCGTCTTCCGTGTCAGCGTCTGGACGGCGTTCTTCGCCACCACGGGTGTCGTTCTTTCCGCCGCCTACATGCTGTGGCTCTACCGCCGCATGATCTTCGGTCAGGCAAAATCGCCGCTGATGCAGGGCCTTGTGGACATTTCCTTCCGCGAGCATTGCATCGTCTGGCCGCTGATCGTTGTGACCATCTTCTTCGGCATCTATCCTGCGCCGGTCTTCGATGCCTCCGCAGCGACAGTCGACAGGATAGTAACCAATTACCATGCGGCCATCCAGGCCGTGGCGACCGCCGCTCAGGCTGCGAATTGATGACGGGACAGATAAGACTATGACTCCTGAACTCTTCTCTCAAAGTCTGCAGTTTGCTCTGCCCGAAATCATTCTGGCGGTCGGCGCGCTCGTGCTGCTCATGATGGGTGTTTTCATCGGCGAAAAGGCGAACCAGCTAATTTCCGGGTTGGCAATCGCGCTTCTCGCCGTCGTCGGATTGCTGATCACGGTGTCTTCCGGCAATGGCGAAGCCTTCGGCGGCGCCTTTATCGTCGACCCGTTCGCCCGCTTCATGAAGGTCGCGGCAATCGCCGGCTCGATTTTCGCGCTCGCCATGTCAGCCGTTCAGGGCAAGGCCATGCAGCTCGACAAGATCGAATATCCGGTCCTGCTGGTTCTCTCGACGCTCGGCATGCTGCTCTTGATCTCGGCCAATGACCTGATCGCCTTCTATCTCGGCCTCGAGCTGATGTCGCTGGCGCTTTATGTCGTTGCCGCCTTCAACCGCGACAGCCTGCGCTCGACCGAAGCTGGCCTGAAATATTTCGTCCTCGGTGCGCTGTCTTCCGGCATGCTGCTCTACGGCATGTCGCTGGTCTACGGCTTCACCGGCAATACGGGCTTCCAGGAAATCGCGTCCGTCCTTTCTTCGGAAACCCGTGGCCTCGGCCTGATTTTCGGCATGGTCTTCATCCTCGCCGGCGCCTGCTTCAAGATCTCTGCCGTTCCCTTCCACATGTGGACGCCAGACGTTTATGAAGGCGCGCCGACGCCGGTCACGGCCTTCTTTGCTGCCGGTCCCAAGATCGCTGCCATGGCGATCCTCATCCGTCTGACCTCGGAGACCTTCCTGCCTCTCATCGCAGACTGGCGCCAGATCATCGTCTTCGTGGCGATTGCCTCCATGGCGCTCGGCTCCTTTGCCGCCGTCGGCCAGAAGAACATTAAGCGCCTGATGGCCTATTCCTCCATTGGCCACATGGGCTTCGCGCTTGTCGGTCTGTCGGCAGGCAGCGAAAGCGGCGTTTCCGGTGTCGCTCTCTACATGCTCATCTACATGATGATGTCCTTTGGCACCTTCGCTTGCATCATGTCGATGCGCCGTCCGGACGGCACCTATGTCGAGGAGATCGACGAGCTTGCAGGCCTCTTTGCCAGAAAGCCGTTCATGGCGGTGGTACTGACCGCGCAGATGTTCTCCATGGCAGGCATTCCGCCGCTCGCAGGCTTCTTCGCCAAATATTACGTGTTCTTGGCGGCCGTCGAAGCAGGTCTCTTCACGCTTGCCGTCATCGGCTTCCTGATGTCGGTCGTCGCAGCCTACTACTACCTGCGCATCGTCAAGCTGATGTGGTTCGATGATCCGAAGGGCGAATTCGAGCGCACACCCGGAGAACTACGCTTCATCTTCGGCATTTCCGGCCTGCTGATCACCACCTACATCCTCTATGGCGGCCCGATCGGCTCCGCGGCGGATGCGGCTGCACGGTCGTTCTTCTGAGAATGGCGGGAGAGAAGAGCCGCTTCTCGCTCGAAGCTTTCCGTCATGTCGCCTTCGACGACATAGGATCCACCAATAGCGAATGTCTCGCCCGCGCTCGCGCGGGCGATCCCGGTTTGTTGTGGGTGACGTCTGCCCGTCAGACCGAAGGGCGTGGCCGACGCGGCCGCGCCTGGACCTCCGAGCCGGGCAATCTCTACGCCTCGCTGCTGCTGATCGATCCTGCCCCCATGGAGCGCGTGGCCTCGTTGCCGCTTGCGGTGGCGGTCGCCGTCCATGACGCGGTCAAGGCGATCCTGCCGCCCGGCGACGCCTCCCTGCAGGTCAAATGGCCGAATGACATCCTGATCAATCGCAAAAAGACCTGCGGTATCCTGCTTGAGGGCGAGCCGCTTGCCGGCGGAAAGCGGGCTCTGGTCATTGGCATTGGTGTCAATATCCGCCATATGCCCGACAGCGCGCCTTATGGCGTTACCCGTCTTTCCGATCACGGTGCGGCGATTTCGCCGGATGAACTTTTCGCCCATCTTTATCAGTCCATGGCTTTGGCGCTCGATTTGTGGGATGAGGGAAGGGGCACCGCCGAAATCGTGCGCCGCTGGCGGGAGGTCGCCTGCGGCGTCGGCGAGCGTATTACCGTCAATCTTCCCGACAGGTCGCTGGAGGGCAGATTTGCCGGAATCGACGACGGCGGCCTGCTGTTACTCGACATGGGGGGTGGACAAGTCCTGCCGATCGCTGCAGGTGATGTATTCTTTATGAAAACGGAATAAGAAGAAGAATGGCTAATCAAGACGAACTGGTGTTTCTGCCGCTGGGCGGCGTGGGCGAGATCGGCATGAACCTCGCTCTCTATGGCTATGGACCGCCACAGAAGCGTCAGTGGATCATGGTCGATGCGGGCGTGACCTTCCCGGGTCCCGATCTTCCGGGCGTCGATCTCGTTCTTCCCGACATCCGTTTCCTCGCCTCGCAGCGCAACAATCTCAAGGGCATGATCATCACCCATGCGCATGAGGACCATTACGGCGCGCTGAACGATCTGTGGCCGGGCCTCAACGTACCGGTCTATGCCTCGCCCTTTACCGCCGGCATGCTGGAAGCCAAGCGCAAGTATGAAGGCGATCGCGCCGAGATCCCGATCACCATCTTCAAGGCTGGCGACCGTATCAATGTCGGTCCATTCGAGATCGAGGCCGTCGGCGTCAACCATTCGATCCCCGAGCCGATGTCGCTGGTCATCCGCACTCCGCTCGGCAATGTCGTCCACACCGGCGACTGGAAGATCGATGCCAAGCCGACACTCGGTCCGCTCACAGACGAGGCGCGTTTCCGCGCCATCGGCGACGAGGGCGTGCTGGCGCTGATGTGCGACAGTACCAATGCCCTGCGCGAAGGCGTTTCGCCATCTGAAGAAGAAGTCTCTGCCGGCCTGCAGAAAGTCATCGAGGAAGCCGAGGGCAGGGTGGCCGTCACCACCTTCTCGTCTAATGTCGGCCGTATCCGCTCGATCGCTGAAGCCGCAAACGCAGCCGGCCGTGAAGTTCTGCTGCTCGGTTCGTCGCTGAAACGCGTCGTCAATGTTGCGCAGGACATCGGCATCATGGAAGGCCTTAAACCCTTCCTCGCCGAAGACGAATACGGCTACATCCCGCGCGATAAGGTCGTCGTCATCCTGACCGGCAGCCAGGGCGAGTCCCGCGCGGCGCTGGCGAAGATTTCCCGCGATGAGATGCGCCATGTGGCGCTCACCAAGGGCGATACGGTCGTCTTTTCCTCACGCACCATCCCGGGCAATGAAAAGCCGATTATCGAGATCAAGAACGCGCTGATCGAACAAGGCATCAAGATCGTCACCGATTCCGATGCGCTCGTGCACGTTTCCGGCCACCCGCGCCGCAACGAACTCTTGAAAATGTACGAGTGGACAAGGCCTCAGATCCTCGTTCCCGTTCACGGCGAGGCGGCCCACCTGACGGCACAGGCCGAACTTGGTGCATCCGCCGGCATTGGCGAGATCCCGCGCGTCCGCAACGGCAACATCCTGCGCCTTGCGCCCGGTCCGGCGGAAGTCATCGACGACGCTCCCTTCGGCCGCATCTACAAGGATGGCAAGCTGATCGGCGATCTGGACGAAATGGGCATCAGCGATCGTCGCAAGCTCTCCTTTGTCGGCCATGTCTCGGTCAATATCCTGCTCGACCAGCGCTATGAATTCCTCGCCGACCCCGATCTCGTCTCCTTCGGCCTGCCGGAATTCGACGACGAGGGCGAGGACATGGACGACGGTCTTTATGACGCCGTACTCGGCGCCGTCGAAAGCATCCCGCGCGCCCGCCGCAAGGATCTCGACACCGTACGCGAATCCGTTCGCCGCGCCGTCCGCTCGGCCGCCAATATCGCCTGGGGCAAGAAGCCGGTGGTCACGGTGTTCGTAACAAGGGTTCAGTAGAGGAGCTTGCTTATGCGGAGTGTAGCGAGCTGCACTCCGCATCTCCCCGGAGAGGTATGTCACGTCGCTAGCGATGGCACCTTCCCGGCGCGCTTAAATCGAGCCTGTTGCGCAAAAATGTGCAGCAATTTTGCGCAACAGACATGCTATAAAACAAAGACCTAAAACTCCGCGAGCGAATCCGCAGGATCGCGATATGCTTTAGCGCTTCACTCGGTCATGGGCGTCAGTCATAGTGAACTCGGCAGACGTTCTTTGCGCTGTCAGCCTCCAAGGAGGAGATGACCACGATGAGAAAAACGTTAATTTCCTTGGCAGTTGCAACGCTGACCGCGTGCAGTGCTACTGCCGACCCCGAATTGGTGGCGCGCGACTACGGATCCGACATCGCGCCAATCTCGGGTAGCATCACATACGGCGGTCAACCTAGAAGTCGTCTTACCAAGGCGCCCGTCGGCAGCAGCTTCGATCATGAATTTTACAATAGTTTCGGTAGCCGGGTTGTCGAACGCTACCGGATACAGCCAGATCGAAGCCTGAAAATCGTCAGCCGCCAGATATTCAACCTGCCATCGGGCGATTGAGACGTTTGCGGGCATGACGGCCAGAATGCGGGTCCCGCCACTCAGCTCCGTACCGGCCCGACATCAAGCCAGGCGTCGTGTTCTAAATTGTCTACGGGGAGAAGGTGCCGGCAGGCGAATGAGGAGCGGTTGCCTGCCGAAAGTAGGCGCCCTAAAGAGGAGGAACGCATGCTCGGCCAAGTAAACCACATCGCCATCGCCGTCCCGATCCTGGACGAAGCCGCCGCGATCTATCGCGATACGCTCGGTGCGAAGGTCTCCAAACCGCAGACACTTCCCGAACACGGCGTCACCGTTATTTTTGTCGAGCTTCCAAATACCAAGATCGAGCTGCTCGAACCGCTCGATGATACATCCCCGATTGCCGCTTTCCTCGAACGCAATCCCTCGGGCGGCATCCACCACATCTGCTACGAAACGCCTGATATCCTCTCTGCCGCCGAAAAGTTGAGTGCCGCCGGCGCGCGTATTCTCGGCGATGGAAAACCGAAGATCGGCGCCCACGGAAAGCCGGTTCTCTTCCTCCACCCAAAGGATTTCAACGGCACGCTGATCGAGCTGGAGGAAGTCTGATGCGGCGTGCAATGGCGAATAAAATCAATGACTCTGCCGAAAGATCGGAATCATTTTATCAGCGGCTTCAACCGCCAGTTCCGATGATCAAACGCGAGGATGGAGTGTCCGCATGCCAATCCTGACTATCGTCGCGATCTATTTCATCCTATGGTGGACTGTCCTCTTCATGGTTCTGCCGCTCGGCTACCGTAGCCAACGTGACGAGGGCGAGGTGACGCTCGGAACTGTCGAGAGTGCGCCTGCGAAATTTCGTGGCGGGCGCGTCATTCTGCTCACCACCGTCATCTCGGCAGCGATCTATCTCGCCTATCATTTTGCATCGGTTTATTTCGGCTTCGGTATCGGCAGCATCCCGAACATCATGCCGAGCTTCAAATAATGCAGTACGAAATAGGGATCGATGCCGATGCGGGTGGGAGAGTTTCGGGATAACAGGGAGCGGCGGATCGTTCTGGGTATCGTCTACACGGTCGCGGTGCTCGCCTTTGCGCTGCTTTTTGGCATTCAGGCCTATCGCCGCCACACATTTTCCCATTCGGTCGCGACGATCCTTGAAATAAGTGAGGAAGAACGAGATGGCGGGCGCTCCGGGCCATACATCGCGATCATCGGTCTTCTTGAATTTACCCGTGAGGCAAACGGCCAGATCGTCACATGCAGAACAGAAAAGGAGATCGATCGCGGGCGTCACCGCCATGAAATTGGCCAAAAGTTGGATGTGATACCGGCAACCGGCACATGCGATCGCGTCGATATCATCGGCAAACTGTAATCTGAAAGGCTCTCTGGAGGCATTGTTGCCTGTCTAAAGGCAAAAAAAAACAAGGCGTTGAAGCCTTGTTTTTCAGTTTCGCGTGATCCTAACCGTTTCCGGGGCAGCGTCTAGCGCGCCTAAGATCTGATCCTCCCAAGACTTTACCGCGATTGGCATGAATTTGAACTTCATGCCTGTTTTATGGGCTGAAACTAGCTCATAGGTTGGGCTTTGTCATCCTCTTTTTTTGTATTTTTGTGACAGGTGTGGAAAAAATTGCCTTTGGCGCATTTGTCGCACCCGTGCCTTCACGAAAATCACATTTTCCGCAAGTCTCGGCGGATTTTCGCTTCGGTCATCCACCGGCTTTTCGATAGGAGCCGGGTTTCCTTGGCGTCTGGGAACCGGTAATAAGCCACGCAAATGGTCTTCAAATCGGCCGATTCCTGCGAGATGCGGGAGGCCAGTCAAAAGTCGGAAATCACCATGCGCCTGTCCCGCTATTTTATGCCCATCCTGAAGGAAAATCCCAAGGAAGCGGAAATCGTCTCCCACCGTCTGATGCTGCGCGCGGGCATGGTCCGCCAGCAGAGCCAGGGCATCTATTCTTGGCTGCCGCTCGGCAAGAAGGTGCTGGACAAGGTCAACGCCATCATCCGCGAAGAGCAGAACCGTGCAGGCGCCATTGAGCTGCTGATGCCGACGCTCCAGTCTGCTGAACTCTGGCAGGAAAGCGGTCGTTACGAGGCTTACGGCAAGGAAATGCTGCGCATCAAGGATCGCCAGGAGCGTCCGATGCTCTACGGTCCGACCAACGAGGAAATGGTCACCGACATCTTCCGGTCCTACGTCAAGTCTTACAAGAACCTGCCACTCAACCTCTACCATATCCAGCTGAAGTTCCGCGACGAAATCCGCCCGCGCTTCGGCACCATGCGCTCGCGCGAATTCCTGATGAAGGACGCCTATTCCTTCGACATGACCCGCGAAGATGCGATCCATTCCTATAACAAGATGTTCGTCGCCTACCTGCGCACCTTTGCGCGGCTTGGCATGCGCGCCATCCCGATGCGCGCCGATACCGGCCCGATCGGCGGCAACCACAGCCACGAGTTCATCATCCTCGCCGATACCGGTGAATCGGAAGTCTTTAGCCACAAGGCATTCACCGATTTCGAGATCCCGGCAGAAAACACCGATTTCGATGATGTCGCAGGCCTGCAGTCGATCTTCGACAAGTGGACCTCGGTTTATGCCGCAACGTCGGAAATGCACGACGAGGCAGCGTTCAACGCCATTCCCGAAGGTGACCGCCTGTCTGCCCGCGGCATCGAGGTCGGCCACATCTTCTATTTCGGCACAAAATACTCCGAGCCGATGGGCGCAAAGGTGCAGGGACCGGATGGAAAGGAACATCCTGTCCACATGGGATCCTACGGTATCGGCCCGACACGCCTTGTTCCCGCCATCATCGAAGCATCGCATGACGAGAACGGCATCATCTGGCCCGAATCGGTCGCACCCTTCGATGTCGTGGTGATCAACATGAAGCCGGGCGATGCCGCCTGCGACAATATTTCGGAAAAGCTCTACGCCTCGCTCGGCAATGCCGGCAAGGACGTGCTTTACGACGACAGCGACGATCGCGCCGGCACCAAGTTCGCCACCGCCGATCTGATCGGCGTGCCGGTCCAGATCATCGTCGGCCCGCGCTCTGCAGCCGCAGGCGAGGTAGAGGTCAAGGACCGCAAGACCGGTGCCCGCGAAGTGATGACGCTCGAGGCTGCACTGAACCGGGCAACCGGCTGATAATACTGCCGTTCGGGTTTCCGGCCGGATGACAGAATTGGGTGCGGGACAGGCCGGAATGGCCTGATCCGGATCAAGACGAGGAAACGTGAATGGCAAGCGTCGCGGCGGGTCAAGAAAAGCAGAAAGTCGAAAAGGCTCCGAGTGCCGGCGCCTTTTCAGGTTTCGAGCGCATGGTTGCCTGGCGTTACCTGCGCTCGCGCCGCAAGGAAGCCTATATCTCGGTCATCGCCGGGTTTTCCTTCATCGGCATCATGCTGGGGGTCGCCACCCTCATCATCGTCATGGCGGTGATGAACGGTTTCCGCACCGAGCTGATTTCCCGCATCCTCGGCATCAACGGCCACATGATCGTCCAGCCGGTCGACACGCCGCTGAATGATTACGCCGAACTGACAAAGAAATTTTCAGCCGTGCCGGGCGTAAAGATGGCCCTGCCGCTGGTCGAAGGCCAGACGCTCGCCTCCGGTCGCGGTGGCGCAGGTTCCGGCGCGCTGGTCCGTGGTGTCCGCGCCGAGGATCTGGAAAAGCTCACCGAGGTCGCCGGCAATATCAAGCAGGGCGATATCGTCGGGTTTGCCTCGGGGCAGGGCGTTCTGGTCGGGTCCCGGCTTGCGGCACAACTCGGGCTGAATGCCGGCGACCAGATCACGCTGATCTCGCCTGAAGGCGATGTAACCCCGATGGGCGTCAATCCACGCGTCAAGTCCTACACGATCTCGGGCATCTTCGAGATCGGCATGTCGGAATATGACGCGACGATCATCTACATGCCGCTCGAAGAATCGCAGCTCTATTTCAATGCCGAAGGCATCGTCCAGTCGATCGAGCTGTTCATCAACGACCCGGAAGCCGTGGATGAGCTGCGCCCGAAGATAGAGGAGGCCGCCGGCCGCCAGATCTTCATCACCGACTGGCGCCAGCGCAACCAGACCTTCTTCTCGGCGCTGCAGGTCGAACGCAACGTTATGTTCATGATCCTGACGTTGATCGTGCTTGTCGCTGCCTTGAACATCATTTCCGGCCTGATCATGCTGGTAAAGGACAAAGGCTCCGACATCGCCATCCTGCGCACCATGGGGGCAAGTTCCGGCGCGATCATGCGCATCTTCTTCATGACGGGGGCAGCGATCGGTCTTGTCGGCACGCTTGCGGGCGTCGTCCTCGGGGTTGTCGTCTGTCTCAATATCGAAAGTATCCGGCAGTTCTTTTCCTGGCTTTCCGGCACCGTTCTGTTCAACCCGGAACTCTATTTCTTGAGCGAACTGCCCGCTGAAATGAGTGTCAGCGAGACCGTTTCCGTCGTCACCATGGCGCTGGTCCTATCCTTCATCGCCACCATTTTCCCGGCATGGCGAGCCTCCAGGCTCGATCCTGTCCAGGCGCTTCGCTACGAATAGGATCCCATCACCTCATGGCACCGCGTAAATCCGTATTGAAGCTTGCAAATGTCGAACGTCATTATGGCCAGGGAGAAACGACGCTTTCTATTCTGAAAGGCGCCGATTTCGAGCTGAGAACCGGCGAGATTGTCGCGCTTGTGGCGCCTTCGGGTACAGGCAAGTCGACGCTTCTGCATCTGGCCGGCCTGCTCGAACACCCCGATAACGGCGAAGTTTTCGTCGGTGGCCGCTCCTGCAACGATTTGCCGGACGATCAGCGCACCGCCATCCGCCGCTCGGAAATCGGCTTCGTCTATCAGTTCCACCATCTTCTGCCTGAATTCTCGGCAATCGAGAACATCATGATGCCGCAACTGATCGGCGGTCTGTCCAAGGCCGAGGCGAAGGAGAGGGCAGCCCAGCTTCTCGATTACATGCGCATCGGCCATCGCGCCGAACACCGCCCGGCGGAACTTTCCGGCGGCGAGCAGCAGCGTGTCGCGATCGCCCGCGCGGTTGCCAATGCGCCACGTCTGCTTCTGGCCGATGAGCCGACCGGCAATCTCGACCCGAAGACCGCATCCTATGTCTTCGACGCGCTGGAAGCCCTGGTGCGCCAGTCCGGCCTTGCTGCCCTGATCGCCACCCACAACCACGAACTCGCCGCCCGTATGGACCGTCGTGTGACGCTGGAAGCCGGTAAAGTGGTGGAGTTCTAATCAACTTTTGTGCTTTTGAATGAGCAACGGCCCGAAGATCAGTGTGATTTTCGGGCCGTTTGCATTTAGGATTCTGTAGATCAAGCCGTCAGGTGGTCGATCAGAATGGACGTGCCAAGCCCGATAAGGCCGATGCCTCCGATGACTTCAGCCCATTTGCCGAAGCGCGGACCGATCAGTCGTGACAGCAGCATGCCGCCCGTCGACATGGCGAAAGTGGCAAAGCCGATTGCGATCGCCACGATGACGATATTGACCTCGAGGAAGGCTAGCGAAACGCCGACGGCCATGGCGTCGATACTGGTGCCGATCGCCGTTGCCATCAAGACGATCAGCGAACGGCTATCATTCGATGAATTCTCTGCCTCGCTGCGCGAAAAGCCTTCCATGGCCATGCGTCCACCAACGATGGCAAGCAGGGTGAAAGCAATCCAGTGATCGATCGTCTGGACATACTGGCTGGCAACGACGCCAGCGAGCCAGCCGATCAGCGGAGTAATGGCCTCGACCACGCCGAAGACGATGCCGGTGCGCATCGCCTCCTTGAGCGGCGGACGTTTGAAAGCTGCGCCTCGGCTGACGGAAGCGACGAAGGCATCGATGGACATGCCGACGGCAAGCGCGGCGATGGTGAACGGCGACATTGATATCTCTCATCGGGACCTGAGTTGGACGGCATCAAAACGCCCTTGCCCCAGGGACGCCGCCGCCAACGGTCTCGCATGGCCTTTCAAAGGCTGACTGCGCCACGTGAACGAGCATTCACGATCCTGTTGACGCGGTCCTGACCGGCGCTGCCTGGCATTCATCAATGATAAAACGCAGGCCACGATCCGGCAGTTGCTACTTCCCGATAAGGCCCGGATACCGAGTCGATCAAAATAAGTCAATAAAAACAATTTGTTATAGTATTGAGAAGCATTTGCAGCTGGAGATCTTTCGCCAGGAGAGGCAACCGGCTTTGCCTCCGGAATTGCTTGAAACCAAGGCGATGGAGCAGTTTCGCGTTTCGAACAAAGGCGGGCATGCTAAAGACATCATGTCTGTTGGCAGTGTGGATATCCGCGCCATCCTCGCGTGGATGATTTGCCATCCCGTGCAAGAAAATCCAAAAGCTTGGCGCCTCTTCCATCCCCGCCCTCGCGCCTTGTGCCACAATTCTCCCGTTCCGCTTCGGCTACACCGGTCCGCATAACCGGCGAGGCGGGACCGGTGACCGGACGAGCCGCCCTTATGCAGGCGGAGCATCCGGGGCCGCGCAGAAAATGGTCTGCCCCCTGAACAAGGGCGTGCGTGTGTCGCACACATACCGTCCGGCAGTCCGATGAGGACATAAGCCCGGCCGCCGCAGACGGACCGGAGTTGCGCGGAAAAACACACCGAACGGGACACGCCGAGTGTCATTTATAAAAATTCAATTCGAGGCACCCGACGTGTCCCGGCCGAAACTGAAAAGCCAACGGCATCAAGGGGGGAATCTGTCTTCCGGTCTATCCGGGTTAAGAATCTGTTCACTATCGGGGCGGGGATATGGCGTAAAATTCGTTTCCTGTTTGTTCTATTATTGACTCGCGCACAAAAAGAGAACAAATTAAAAACATAACGAACACGGGAGACAACGATGACTGACCTTCTTCGTGATATTGCCGCTTTCGCATCCATCGCAACCTTCGTCGCCACGCTGTCGATGCTGATGATTGCAATGTAGAACTGGTTTGGCGCCCACACCGGGCGCCACCACCTCTTGAACCATCCTGCCGAAAACCGTTGAGCGGTGAATTCAAAACTGGACTTGAGCCGTCGCGCGCCTGAAAATAGAGCGATTGAATCACAGGTATGGCGATAGACATGGCGGAACAGGCAAAGACAGGATCGGCAGACGAAGTCCTCGGGGAGACCCCCCAATTCGTCCATCTGCGCCTGCATTCGGCCTATTCGCTGCTCGAAGGCGCTCTTCCGCTCAAGAAAGTCCTGGGCAAGGCCGTCGCGGACAATCAGCCCGCGATTGCCATTACCGATACCAACAATCTCTTTGTCGCGCTCGAATTCGCCCAGAAGGCGACCGGCGACGGCCTGCAGCCGATTATCGGCTGTCAGCTGTCGATCGACATGCAGGACCATGAAGAGGATCGTCGCGGCAACCAGCTCGCCAAGCTGCCCGCCATCGTTCTCCTCGCCGCCAATGCCGAAGGCTATGAACGGCTGGTCGATCTCGTCAGCCGGGCCTATCTCGGCGGCGAAGGGGTGAGCGAAACCCATATCTGCGCGTCCTGGCTGGAAGAGCTTGGCACGGCAGGCCTGATTGCGCTGACCGGCGCCGCATCTGGTCCGGTGGACAGGGCGGTCAAGGACGGGCATTCGAACCTTGCCGCCGAGAGGCTTTTGCGGCTGAAGACCCTGTTCGGTGATCGGCTCTATCTCGAACTGCAGCGACACGGAAATTACGACCGCCGCCACGAGCATCGCATGGTCGATCTCGCCTATGATCACGATATTCCGCTGGTCGCGACCAACGAGGCCTTCTTCCCGTCAAAGGCGGATTACGACGCGCATGACGCTTTGATGGCGGTCGCCCATGGTGCGATCGTCTCCGACGACCGTCGCTTCCGTCTGACGCCGGATCACTACCTGAAAAGCCGTGCCGAAATGGCGAAGCTTTTTGCCGACCTGCCGGAAGCGCTGGAAAACACGGTCGAGATAGCTCGCCGCTGCTCCTTCATCCTGAAAACACGCAATCCCATCCTGCCGCGCTTCACCGGCGTCAGCGATCATCCGGAAGAGGATGAGCGCAAGGAAGCGGCCGAGCTGCGCCGCCAGGCGGTCGAGGGTCTCGATCACCGTCTCGAAGAACTCGGCATGAGCGCCGGTTTCACCGAAAAGGATTATCGCGAACGCCTCGAATTTGAACTTGGCGTCATCGAGAAGATGAAGTTTCCCGGCTACTTCCTGATCGTTGCCGACTTCATCAAATGGGCCAAGCAGCAGAATATTCCGGTAGGCCCCGGCCGTGGTTCGGGTGCAGGTTCGCTGGTCGCCTATGCGCTGACGATCACTGACGTCGACCCGCTGCGCTTCTCGTTGCTTTTCGAACGCTTCCTTAATCCGGACCGCGTCTCGATGCCCGACTTCGATATCGACTTCTGCCAGGACCGCCGGGAAGAAGTGATCCGCTACGTGCAGCACAAATATGGCCGCGAGCAGGTAGCGCAGATCATCACCTTCGGTTCGCTGCAGGCGCGCGCCGCTCTGCGTGACGTCGGCCGCGTGCTTGAAATGCCCTATGGCCAGGTCGACCGCATCTGCAAGCTGGTGCCCAACAACCCGGCCAACCCGACGCCGCTCTCGAAAGCGATCGAGGAAGAGCCGAAATTCCAGGAAGAGGTGGATAAAGAGCCGGTTGTCGGCCGTCTTCTCGATATCGCCCAGAAGATCGAAGGTCTTTACCGACACGCTTCCACTCACGCCGCCGGTATCGTCATCGGCGACCGCCCGCTGTCGAAACTGGTGCCGATGTATCGAGACCCGCGCTCGGACATGCCGGTCACCCAGTTCAACATGAAGTGGGTGGAGCAGGCTGGCCTCGTCAAATTCGACTTCCTCGGCTTGAAGACGCTCACCGTATTGAAGACGGCGGTAGATTTTTGCCGCAAGCGCGACATCCATGTCGATCTGGCAAAGATCCCGCTCGACGACAAGCTGACTTATGAAATGCTGTCGCGCGGCGAAACGGTCGGCGTCTTCCAGGTGGAAAGTGCCGGCATGCGCAAGGCGCTGATCGGCATGAAACCCGACTGCATCGAGGACATTATTGCGCTCGTGGCGCTCTATCGTCCGGGTCCGATGGAGAATATCCCGACCTACAACGCCCGCAAGCATGGCGAGGAAGAGGTCGAATCGGTCCATCCGTCGATCGACTACCTCTTGAAGGAGACCCAGGGCGTTATCGTCTACCAGGAGCAGGTCATGCAGATCGCCCAGGTCCTGTCGGGTTATTCGCTCGGTGAAGCCGACCTTCTGCGCCGCGCCATGGGTAAGAAGATCAAGGAGGAGATGGATAAGCAGAGCGAGCGTTTTGTCGATGGCGCTGTCAAGAACGGTGTGTCGAAGCCGCAGGCAAAGAACATTTTCGAACTGCTGGCCAAGTTCGCCAACTACGGCTTCAACAAATCCCACGCCGCGGCCTATGCTATCGTCTCCTATCAGACGGCCTACATGAAGGCGCATTATCCGGTCGAGTTCCTCGCCGCGACCATGACCTACGATATGGCCAACTCCGAAAAGCTCAACGATTTTCGCGAGGATGCCGGCCGTCTCGGTATCAAGGTTTTCCCGCCGTCGGTTCAGACCTCGTTCCGCCATTTCGAGACGGGCGAGGCGAAGATTTATTATGCACTCGCCGCCATCAAGGGCGTCGGTGAATCGGCTGTCGAGCACATCACGGAAGTCCGCGGCGACAAGCCTTTCGCCGGCATCGAGGATTTCTGCATGCGGATCGACCCCAAGCAGATCAACCGCCGCGTTCTGGAAAGCCTGATTTCCGCTGGTGCTTTCGATTGCTTCGGCCATGACCGAGCCCAGTTGATCGCCGGTCTCGACCGGATCATCGGTTATGCGCAGCGCGCGCAGGAAGAGAAGGTCTCAGGCCAGTCCGATTTCTTCGGCTCCGGCTCCAGCAGCGGCCCCGAAAAACTGATCCTGCCGACATTCAATCCGTGGATGCCGTCGGAAATGCTGATGCGCGAATATCAGGTTCTCGGCTTCTATCTGTCGGCCCACCCGCTCGATACCTACAAGGATGTCCTGTCGAAACTCAGGGTGCAGACCTTTGCCGATTTTGCTGCCTCTGTCCGCCAGGGAGCGACCGCCGGGCGTCTGGCCGGTACGGTGACAGGTCGGCAGGAGCGCAAGACCAAGACCGGCAACAAGATGGGCATCATCACTTTTTCGGACTCATCCGGCCAGTTCGAAGCGGTGCTGTTTTCCGAGGCATTGGCGCAATACCGAGACCTGCTCGAACCCGGCAGGTCGCTGGTCATCACCGTCCAGGCTGACGAGCGGCCGGAAGGCATCGGCCTGCGCATCCAGACGGCTCAGTCGCTGGAAGAACAGTCGATCCGTATGCAGAAGGCACTGCGTGTCTTTGTTCGAGATGCAGGACCGCTGAAGACCGTCGCCAACCATCTGAACATGCGTGGCGAAGGCCTGGTTTATTTCATTGTCATCAAGGAAGACGGCCGCCGCGAGATCGAGGTGGAGCTTACGCAGAGATATCGGCTCTCGCCGGAAATGGCAGCTGCACTCAAGGCCGCGCCCGGTGTGCTGGATGTCGAACTCGTCCAGTAGCAGGCTCGGTTACTTTGGCTGACCGGAAAGAGCTGAGCGTTCGTGGAAACCGATCCTAGAGACGGCTTTCTCCATGCAGTTCACTTGCCTCGGCCTCGTCGAGGCCCGTGAGCTTGACCTGATTACGCCCGGCATTCTTCGCCGCATAAAGCGCCTGGTCCGCCTGCCGGTAGGCCTCGGCCAGTCTGGCAGCCGAGGTCACGGGAGATACGCCGAAACTCGCGGTGACGATCAGGCCATCGGGCAGATCGGGCAATGTCATTGTTGCGGCCCGCAGCGCCTGAGCAAACAGCGCCGCGGCGCTGATATCGGTGTCGGGCAAGAATATCGCGAACTCCTCGCCGCCGATGCGGCCGAGTGCTGCCCTCTTGGGCGCGCTGTCGTTCATCAATTGCCCAAAGCTCTGGATCACCATGTCTCCCACATGATGCCCATAGGTGTCGTTGATGCGCTTGAAATGGTCGAGGTCGCAGAGAATGACGGCATGTTTGCCATGCGATGCTGCACTTAGGATGGATTGAACCTGCCGGTTGAACCCGCGCCTGTTGGCGATCGCTGACAGGGTGTCCTTCTCCGACTCACTGCGCTGATCCGCCATGATCTCAAGCACCAGAGCCGCAAGCAGCGTCAGTCCCACGGCCACCACCAAGATGGCCGTGGCACTCTGTGAGATCAGCGCGTAGTTGGTGTGAATGTAGTCTTTGGCGGCAGAGCCTGCGCCGACCAGAACTGCCAGACCGGCCTTGGCAAAGAAATGCAGGCCGGTGAACAGCGTGAGCATTCCGAGAAAGCGATCGATCATCTGCCGCCCGCGGGAGGCGAGGATGACAAAGGCGCTGTCGAGAAGCACGATTGCGAACGGGCTCTGATAGGAGACAGCCTGTATCAGCGTTCCGCGGGGCATGTCATAGATCACATAACACAAGATGATGCTTGCGCTGACGAAAGACGCAGCGATACGCTTGTCGAGCCTGCGCCCATAGAGATGTCCAATTCCGATCCGCAGCAGCATCATGCCGATCAGAACCGTCGCGAATGCACCAATTGCCCATATCTTTGGGGTGTCCGTATAAGCGACCAGAAGCTCGCAGACCGCAGACAGTGATGCGACGCCGAACCCTGCCGCCAGCCAGAGCGCAGCCCGGCGCGAGCGGCTTCGGGTGGCAACAACGGCGAAGACCGCGCTGAAGCAAACCGCAACGACGAAATTCACGCCCAGGAAAAAAGCTACACCGTTCATCAATCCATCACGGCAGTCAGGATCGCGTTCTTGTACTCTGGAGCGCTGTTTCCTGAACAATAGGCAAATGTTTTTTGCCGGTTATATCGATCGGCGATCAGCAATCAATTAGCAGATATGCCCTTTCCAAGATTGCTCTGCGGCGATCCGTCCGGTGAGTGCCCGTGGGCTCTCATGTCGAGGGATGTCTGATCGCGTCTCGCCGCTTGCCCGGCGCAGGGAATGCTACGATCATGCCGGACGGCTGAAACAGAGGGCGATCGCATGGAACTCCCGCCGACCCATGCTGAATATTTCGGACATGTGCGCACCATCATCGGCATGGTTCTGGCGCTGAGCCTTGCGCGTCTCGTCAATGGCCTGACGCGTTTCGTCCAGCACCCGGGAACGATCAAGGTCTATCCGGTTCATCTCGGCTGGGTCGTCTTTCTGCTCATCACCATCGTGCATTTCTGGTGGTACGAGTTTCACCTGATGTTCGTCCCCGTCTGGACATTTCCGCTCTACGGGTTCCTGATCTTCTACACGATGATTTTCGCCGCTTTGACAGCCTTGCTGTTTCCCGACCAGATGACCGACTACAGGGGCTTCGAGGATTATTTCGAACAAAGAAAACGCTGGTTTTTCGGGCTTCTTGCCTTTGCGGCCCTGCTTGATATCGGCGATACCATGGCCAAGGGTGAAGACTATTTCCACTCGCTTGGCATGGAATATCCCATTCGCCAGGCGGCGTTTGTCGCGATATCGATCATTGCGATGTTCATCAGGTCCAGACGAGGCCAGCTGGTTCTGGTCGTTGCCGCAATCGCCTATCAGGTAAGCTGGATTGTCAGGCTTTACGATATTCTGTGATGGATAGTTTGATGCCGTTCATCCACCCGGAGGACGGTCATGGAAGAAAAACAACACATAACCGTCCAACACTGATGGAAGCGTCACCCATGGGGGACACGGGTTTCGGGGGTACTTCCATGCCGCTCAGGTAGAAAGTGAACGTGGTCGCAATGTGGCGTAGTGCACGGTTTGACTTGCGACTTTCGTCTAGCCTGCCTCGGCTGAAAGCTTTGGTGTCGCCTTCCATGCTTCAAAGCGATACCATGTTTCAGACCGAGGCAAACAAGCTGGTCCGGATTTTGGCAATCAATACAGCCCGATACCGCCGATATATGATTCTCTTTTCGAACGGCGCGCGGGTTTCGGTTCGCTCTGGTTGAGACCTGCCTGAGCGATATTGGCCTGGGAGCGCGTAAGTGTTACGAAGTCGGTGCCTTTGCCGGTTTCCGGACCAAGACCCTGGTCCGTAATGGTCAGCGATGTGCCGTTTGCCATCAGTTCGCCGATCCGTTCACGCACGTCCTTGGGAATGTCTACCCGATCGAGTGCCATCGCCGCAGCGTTGGGAATGCTTGAATCTGCCGGCTTGTCGATGCCGAACTCTTTCATTTCGTCGGCGCTCATCTCGTTCTTCAACGTGATCGCATGCCACTCGGCGGTCTCTGCATTCCGCTCAAGATGATCGGCTGTGAAGAAATAAGTGCCGAGAGCCTGTTCCGGGTGCTTGATGCCAACAGGCGCCTCGAACAGCGGTTCGAAATTGCGGCGCACGAGGATCTGACCTGCCGGCGGCTCTTTTTCTCCGGCCGAATGATAGAGCGCAGCAAGAAAATCCTTGCTGATCATCGTGCCGCTGGCCGGAAGACCCTTCCACCGCTTATAGGCGGCGATCGCATCACGGGTCATCGGCCCTGCAATCCCGTCGGCAACACCAGCGTCGAAGCCGAGATCCGTTAGATGGGTTTGTATATCAAGCATGGTTTCGCGTGCGCCACGACGATGAATGAGTATGCGCAGCGGCGCTGGATCTTCCGGAACGACTGCCTGCAAGGAACCGGTCGACATAGGATCGGTGTCGGCCATTGCCACATCGTAGGATCCGTCGGCGGCCTTTTTCATCGCGGTCGGTCGCAGATCGGCATTCGGAAACAGCGGTTCCGATGGTAGACGCTTCAACGGCATGAAGAGGTTGGCGTTTTCGATTTTCACCGGCTTCACCGGTGCATCGGCGATCACCACATGCACGCCGCGTTCCGTCATGTCGTAGATCGCCTTGGCGGTCCCGGTCGGAATGCGAACGCAGCCATGCGATGCCGGATAGTTCGGCACGTTGCCTTCGTGAAGTGCGATACCGGACCAAGTGAGGCGCTGCATGAAGGGCATGGGAGCGTTCGAATAGATATTCGATTCATGGTATTTGCGCTTCTCCAGAATCGAGAAGATTCCGCTCGGCGTCGTGTGTCCGGCTTTTCCGGTAGAGACCTTCGTGGTCGTTACGACCTTTTCGCCGTCATAGACCGTCATCGACTGCTGGTCTTTCGATACGATGATCTGGAGCGTTGCGGTGTCGGCAAAAGCAGACTGAGAAAGGATGGTCCCGGACAGGAGTCCGAGGCTGAACAAAACGCCACGCAACATGAAGACCTCTTACGCATTACAATGGACGGCAATTTAGCGTGTTAAACTTAATGAAAATTTTCTGAAAAGTGGCAGGATCGTGTCAATTCATCACGTTCCTGCGATTTCGAAATGAGTTCCCGACACGCTTCTTGTGGCTCAACGACGCTTGTCGCCAAACGTGTAACCAGTCTCGACAGCCGCCTTGCCGAACTTGTCACGCAGCTTGTCCATTGCCGCTTCAGCCGCCGCCCGCCGCCCTGCCTGTTGATCGACGAGATCTGGTGGGTCTGCCAGTGCCGGATCGCAAAGATCGGTTACCCCGATCCCGAGCAGGCGGAATTTCGTGCCGTCCGTTTCCTTCTCCATCAGCGAAAGGCCGGTGCGGAAGATGCGGTCGGCAAGCTGTGTCGGGTCTTCCAGCCGCCTGTTGCGCGTCCGGCTCTTGAAGTCAGTCGTTTTCATCTTGAGCACAACCGTATGACCGGCGATCTCGTGCTTCTTCAAGCGTGCGGACACTTTTTCCGAAAGGCGTCGCAGGACAGGCACGAGGTCATCATGCCGGGAAATGTCTTCGAAGAATGTCGTTTCGGCCGAAACGCTCTTTGCCGCATCATTCAAATGCACTTCGCGCTCGTCCATTCCGCGGGAAAGCCTGTAGAGACGCTGGCCCATCGAGCCGTAGCGGCGCATCAGGTCGCCTTCCTCCATCTGCTGCAGCTGGCTGATCGTGCGGATGCCATCGGCCTCCAGCGTGGCGCTGAATGCCTTGCCGACCCCCCAGATGGTGGTGACGGGACGAGGAGCTAGGAAATCCTTCGCTTCTGCCTCGCCGATGATGGAAAAACCACGCGGTTTCTGCAGGTCGGAAGCGACCTTGGCAAGGAACTTGCAATAGGAAAGCCCGATGGAAATCGAAATTCCGAGTTGGCTTTCAACTCGCTTTGCGAATTTGGCAAGGATACGTGCCGGCGGATCGCGATGCAGCCGTTCGGTTCCCGCAAGTTCGAGAAACGCCTCATCGATCGAAAGCGGTTGAACGAGGGGCGTAAGCTCCATCATCATCTGCCGCACCTGACGGCCAACGCTTACATATTTTTCCATATCGGGGCGTATGACGACGGCGTTGGGGCAGAGTTCCAGCGCCTTGAACATCGGCATTGCTGATCTGACGCCGCTGATGCGGGCGATGTAGCAGGCGGTCGATACGACACCGCGCTTGCCGCCGCCGATAATCACCGGCTTGTCTGCAAGCTCCGGATTGTCGCGTTTTTCGATCGTCGCATAAAAAGCGTCGCAGTCGATATGCGCCAGCGTCAGATCGTAAAGCTCACGATGATAGACAAGCCGGGGCGATCCGCATTTGCGGCAACGGCGCGTCTCCGCCTTCTGCTCGGCAAGGCAGTCGCGACAGAAACCCAAAATTATGTCGGCCGAAGAGGTCATGTCAGGAACAAAGATTGAACATCGGCACGATAAGCCGCAATCGATTGGCACTCAAGAGGATGAGGCAAGTCTGCAATGGTTTGTTGCCGGTGGACGCCCGCTTTGCTCGGTTACGAATTAACGGCCTATATGCGCGCGAATGAGATCTCCGGCCTGCGCCCAATCAAGCGCCCTTGTAATGCCGTCATCCGGCTTCGGTGCCAGAAGATGCAGCGGGGAATCCGGCATCATGTGCAGGACAAGGCAGTTGTCGACATGGTCGCGCACCGAATGAAGATTGTGCGCCATGTCGTCGATGAAGACTGAGGGCAGGGCGCGTTCGCCATGGATGCGTCGCATTACCGGTCCCTTCGGTTCTTCCGTTGCGACAAGCGGAAAGTCGAAGCCGAGCCGGTCGAGCAGGCGTCGTCTTGATTCGCTGTAGCGGGGCGGCATCGCGGTGAGGAACATCACGTCGGCATCGGCGCCAAGCGCATTCAGCGTATCGAGCGCGAGATCGAAAGGTGTCTGCCACTCTTCCTGTTGCTCGAAGAACGAACCGATCAACTGTTTGACCGCCATGTCCTCGACCGCGACATCCGTGCCGACAGTAACGATATTGCCGGTGAGCCTGAATGAACGCGGCAGCAGTTCCAGCCCATCCTTTTTCAGGTAGTGTTCAAACGGGGCAAAGAATTGCAGCACCACGTCATCCACGTCGCAGACGATCAGCGGCCTGTCTTTCAGGCTGATATGGGACAGGTCGAGGATTTCGCTCATCTCAGAAGTCTCCGGGACCTATGTAGGGACCGGAATAATGATGATGCGCGGCAATGACAGTCTCTGGCTTGGTCCCTGTGGCTTCGCAGAATGCCAACAATGTCGGTTCATGGCCCATCACGAAGTCGATCATGCCGGCTAGGAAGCCGGGATCTGATATGGCTGACCGTATCTGATCAGGTGACACGCCGGACAGCGCAAGAAAACGCTGCATCATGTCCGGTTCGCCGGCCATCCAGCCAAGCACCGCGGCAGCCGTCTCTTCGGCGTTGACGCGTCTGGCGTCCTGTTCGGTCGTTTTCGGCGGCATTGTTCGGGAGTTACCTCTTCTCAACCAAATGGCCCTAGTCTTGGCGAAACTGAGCTCAGTGGAATCAACCATTTTGGAGCTTATATACCGAACATACGCTTTTGAAGGCGCGATTTGAGGAATGGATCGCAATGCCCAAACGGGTCATGATTGTCGAAGACAACGAGCTGAACATGAAGCTCTTCCGCGATCTGATCGAGGCGTCGGGCTATGAAACAATCCAGACCCGAAACGGCATGGAAGCGCTCGATCTCGCCCGCAAGCATCGTCCCGATCTTATCCTGATGGATATCCAGCTGCCCGAAGTTTCCGGTCTGGAAGTCACCAAGTGGCTAAAGGAAGACGACGAACTTCATGTCATCCCGGTCATCGCCGTAACTGCCTTCGCCATGAAGGGGGACGAGGAACGCATTCGCCAGGGTGGTTGCGAAGCCTATGTTTCCAAGCCGATCTCGGTGCCGAAATTCATAGAAACAATCAAGACTTACCTCGGCGACGCATGATGCGGGGAGCACGGGCATGACAGCGCGGATACTGGTGGTCGATGACATTTCGGCCAATGTGAAGCTTCTCGAAGCGCGTCTGCTGGCCGAATATTTCGACGTGCTGACGGCCGATGACGGCTACAAGGCACTGGCGATCTGCGAAAGCACCCCATTGGATTTGATACTGCTCGACATCATGATGCCCGGCATCGATGGTTTCGAGGTATGCGAGCGTCTAAAGGCCAATCCCAAGACGGCTCATATTCCCGTCGTGATGGTGACGGCCCTCGACCAGCCTTCCGACCGTGTACGCGGGCTGAAGGTCGGTGCCGACGATTTCCTCACCAAGCCGGTCAATGACGTGCAGCTGATCTCCCGCGTTCGCAGCCTCGTGCGCCTGAAGGCTCTGAGCGACGAGTTGCGAATTCGGGCCGACACTGCCCATAGCCTCGTTATCGAGGATATACTTAGGGGCGCAGACGGTCGCGACGATATCGGCCAGATTTTGCTTGTCGACGGTCGCGCAAGCTCGCAGGAGCGCATCACCAAGGCGCTGAAGCCGGTTTGCAACGTCGTCGCGATGTCTGATCCGCAGGCCGCGATCTTCGAAGCCGCGGAAAACAGTTTAGATCTTGTCATCGTCAATGCCAATTTCGACGACTACGATCCCCTGCGCCTATGCTCTCAGCTACGTTCACTGGAACGGACGCGCTTCCTGCCGATTCTGCTGGTGGCCGAAGCCGGTGCCGAGGACATGATCGTTCGCGCGCTCGATCTCGGCGTCAACGACTACATCGTTCGTCCGATCGACCCGAATGAATTGCTGGCGCGTACGCTCACCCAAATCAAGCGGAAGCGTTACAACGATCGCCTGCGGATGAGCGTCAAGCACACGATCGAGCTCGCCGTCACGGATGCCCTGACGGGTTTGAATAATCGTCGATATCTCGACAATCATCTGAAGATACTCTTCAACCGAGCCGCGGCTCGTTCGCGCCCTCTGTCGATCTGCCTCATGGATATCGACCGGTTCAAATCAGTGAACGACACATACGGCCACGACGCTGGTGACGACGTGCTGCGCGAGTTCGCCTCCCGGATTCGCTCGACAGTTCGAGGAGCAGATCTTGCCTGCCGGTACGGCGGTGAAGAATTTGTCGTTGTCATGCCGGACACGGATGCGACAGCATCGGCTGCTGTCGCAGAGCGTCTGCGAGCCATCATCGAGAAGACACCGTTCATACTTAAAAATGCCGGAACTGCAATCGAGCTGACGGCATCTTTCGGCCTCTCCTGCAGCACCGGAGATGCCGACACGCCGGAGCAATTGCTGAAGCAGGCCGATCAGGCGCTTTATAAGGCCAAAGCTGACGGACGAAACCGCGTCGTTGCAAATGCGGCTTGATCACGAATCGGCGACAGAAATGACAGTCGTTTCGTAAGCGGTTGATCTCGTTCAATGGTTCCGTGCCGTGGTGGCGATTTACAGACGGAATAAATCACAGTTTTGTGGCGATCTGGAAATTCTTGAGCCTAGTGAGCCGGTGCAAAATGCCGCACGCAGTTTCACTGTTTCCAATGGGTTGAAATCCCCGGATGAAATTTGGTGAAAAGCATATCCGAGTTTAGTTGTTTGTAATTCGGTAGGCGGTTGGGCCAGAATGTCATTTTCCTGCGGAATTAATTCCGTGGCGGTTGTACCCGCCAAGAAAACAACCCCCTTTCAGGTTGGTTTTACTTCACTGCTATTGACGAGCGTTAAGTTGTTGGGCGCCGTGAGGCGCAAATTTTAACCAACAGCGAATCCATTTTTTCCTCCCAGTTAAGAATCTATTGATTTTCTTTTTCCTTTGCGCAATTTTGAACCTAACGACAAATATGTGCCATATGCGGCACTGCCATACCCCATGATGCTCAGGTCCGCCGCATCTCCTGGGTCGTGGGGTCGGTCGACCGGCAGGCATGCCAATGCGGTTCCTCGTGCCGTTATTGCAGGCTGGTCGACCCCCAAATTCAAAACGCCGCTTCCTGATGGGATGCGGCGTTTTTTCGTTTCGGCTTAAGTCGCGCTATTCGGCAGATCAGCAGGTAAAAGAAAAGGCGCCTGACCTTGCGGTCGGCGCCTTGTTCAAACCCTACAGATCAAGTCTTACTTGATCTTGGTTTCCTTGAATTCAACGTGCTTCTTGGCAACCGGGTCGTACTTGGTCTTGGTCATCTTGTCCGTGAACGTACGGCTGTTCTTCGTGGTGACGTAGAAGAAACCGGTGTCAGCCGTCGACAGCAGCTTGATCTTGATGGTCGTAGCTTTCGCCATGGTTGTTCTGCCTCTAGAAAATAGGAAGCCGTCGACGCAGCGTGCGCCCCAGCTAAATCTGGCGCGAAATTACAAATCGCGCGCGAAAAGTCAACTCCGTTTTGGTTGGAAAAGCGTACGACACAGGGCAATCAGCACGTAAAAGCCGAAGAATGCGGCCAGTGCCCAGGCATAACCGTCGTTTCCGACGACATCCATGGCGGCCCCGATGCCCTGCGGACCGACCACGGTGCCGACCGCATAACAGAAAATGAAGGCTGCATTGGCCGCTGCAAGATCCGCTCCGCTGAGTCGCGCACCCAGATGCGCCAAGCCCACCGTATAGAGACCGGAGACGCAACCGCCCCAGAAAAACAGCACGACAGCCATGAGTAGCCAGTTGTGGATGAGCATGGGCAGGGCGAGCGAGCCCAGTACACCGAGAACAGCCATTGCGGCGAGCAGCGGGCGGCGGTCTTTCAGTTTGTCGGAATAGAGACCGAGCGGGATCTGGAATGCCATGTTTCCGATGCCCATCACGGTCAGAAGCACGGCTGCCTGAGATTCCTGCAATTGTTCGCGTAGTGCATAGATAGGGAACAGCGAAAGCCCGCCGGCCGAAACCGCGCCGAAGGCGAACACGGCGGCAGTCGCCGTCGGCACGAGGAAGATGTAGTGGAAGAAATGGCGATCCGGCTTGGTGTCGAGGACCGGGCTCTCGTGCCGTGCAATAAAGATCGGGATCAGCGCGAGCAGGATGATGATGGCGCCCACCAGGAAGGGAAGGATGCCGTCGCTGCCAAGCGCGGAGAAGAGCAGGGGGCCGACTGCAAAGCCGACTGCGAGCACGGTGGCATAGATGCCGAGCACAAGACCGCGGCGACGCGGCGGTGCCGCCTCGTTGATCCAGAACTCCGACAGGATGAATAGCGTGGTCGTCGCGCCGTGGAAGGCGAAACGCAGCGGGAACCACATCCAGAAGGATTGCGCATAATAGAAGCCGAGCCCGCTTATCGAAGCGACGACAACGGCAAACATCATCGTACGCGCCACACCATAGTCATGCGCGAGCTTTGTCGTGACCGGAGCCGCAAGCATCGAGGCGACGCCGGCCATGGCCGCGTTGAGGCCGATCAGCGTCGAGGGGATGCCGCGTTTTTCAAGAATTATCGAAAGAAGTGGGAGTCCGAGCCCGATCGCAATGCCGACCGCGCTGATGGCCGCAATGGCAGCAACGAGGGACGGCCAGTGGATTTTCTCGACATGCCCGTTTTCGTCGGTCGCAGGCTGCGGCATTCATTCTTCCTTACAGTAGTGTCTGGACGAAGCGCCCGCGACGCATCGAATAGAAGGGGACGGGATTTCCAAAAGGGACGGAAGGATCGAGTTTCAACAGGTCCTTGACGTCCTCCAGTACCGTCTGAGTGATCCGCGCGAGTTTCAGACTGGAAACCGCTGCAATGTCAAGCCATTGCAAGTCTTCAAGTTCGTCCGTATCGCCGAAATGCGACATGTCGAAGACAGTCTCTTCGCAAAACCCAAGAAAGAAGCGGGTGTCATAGCGGCGAACGGCTCCCGGCGGGGTTATCGCCCGCGCGACATAACGTAACATGTCGAGATCGGGGCCTTCGGCATTGACCGGCCGTATGCCGGTTTCCTCCTGCAACTCGCGAAGCGCTGCAAGCGCGAGCGCCCTGGCGCGTGCCGGTCCCATGCGGCTGGATGTGTAGGCCTGCAGCCTCTCCATCACTAGCGGGTGGAGATCATTGTTGAAGGGTAGCGCATGGTCGCCGCGGTCGCGCCGCCCGCCGGGAAACACGTATACGTCCGGCATGAACACGTGCTTGGACGCCCGACGGCCCATCAGGATCTTTGGTTGAGCGCCGGAGCGATCAACAAGGATAAGGCACGCCGCATCCTGCGTGCGGACGCGATTAGGTCCCTCGAAACGATCATCCGGCTCCGCGACATCTGCGCCTGTCGGCTTCATGCGGAAGGATCGCCGTGCTCCGGCTCCTTGCTGAACCCATGCATCCGGTAGGCCCATTGCAGGCCAATGACCCCGCCCTTGATAGGCTGAACCGTCGCGATTGCGGTCAGCACGGCAAGCGGTATCCAGATCGCCATGTGAACGAAGGGGGAGACGCGCCAGATCATGTCGGTCAGCAGGTAGCCCGTCATTAGCACATGGCCGACAACGACGATCACGAGATAGGCCGGCAAGTCGTCGGCGCGTTGCGGCGTATAATCCTCGCCGCAGACGGCGCAGTGATCGACCGGCTTGAGGAAGGCGCGGAACAGTCGGCCGTCGCCGCAATTCGGGCAGCGGCAGAGAAGGCCGCGTTTGATCGAGCGGCCTAGCGGACGTTCGGGCGCGCCTTTGCCGCCATATTGGATGGTCGATCCGGCGCGCTCGTCCATATTGTTATCTCCTGCGTCCGCGGGGAGGGCGTGTGCCCGGTTTTTTGGGTCCGCCGCCCGGCCTGTTGCGCCGACCCGCCTTGTGGAAGGATCTCATTGCTGTCGGAAGCTTCTTGCCTTCGCTCAGCATCTCGAACTGCAGCGCGCCGGCAAGCGGAATGGCATCCTTCAGGCGCACGTCCACCGTATCGCCCAGCTGGTAGCCGAGCCCCGAGCGCTCGCCCGTTAGCGCCTGATGCGCCTCGTCATAGATGTAATAGTCGTTGCCGATTGTCGAGACAGGCACGAAACCGTCTGCGCCATAGGTGGGCAGCGAGACGAACAGGCCCGCCTTGGTGACGCCGGAAATGCGGCCTTCGAATTCCTCGCCGATCCGTGTCGCCAGGTGATGGGCAACGAGGCGGTTGATCGTGTCGCGCTCGGCGGCCATCGCCCGGCGCTCGAATGTCGAGATTTCGGCGGCGATATCGTCGAGCTGCGCTTCTTCCGCTGGCGTAATTCCGCCTTCGCCAAGCCCCAGCGAACCGACAAGTGCGCGGTGCACGATAAGGTCCGCGTAACGGCGGATCGGTGAAGTGAAATGCGCGTATTTCATCAGGTTGAGGCCGAAATGCCCGATATTGTCCGGGCTATAGACCGCTTGGCTCTGGGAGCGCAGCACCATCTCGTTGACCATCACCTGATGAGGCGTGCCTTGCGCTTGCGAAAGGATGCCATTGAACGAGTTTGAGCGCATGTTGCCGCCCTTGGCCATGGAGATGCCAAGCGTATTCAGAAACTCGCGCAGCGTCTCCTGCTTGGCGAGCGACGGGCCGTCATGGGCGCGGTAGATCAGCGCCTGGCGCTTCTTTTCCAGCGTTTCGGCGGCACAGACATTCGCCTGGATCATCATCTCTTCGATGAGCTTGTGCGCATCCAGGCGATCAGGCACGAAAACCCGGTCGACTGTACCGTCGGACTTCAGCAGGATCTTGCGCTCCGGCATGTCGAGTTCGAGCGGCTGGCGGCGGTCGCGACCGATCTTCATGATCTTGTAGGCGGCCCAGAGCGGCTTCAGGATTGGCTCGAGCAGCGGCCCGGTCTTGTCGTCCGGCTTGCCGTCGATGGCCGCCTGTGCCTGCTGGTAGGAGAGCTTTGCTACGCTCTTCATCATGACGCGATGGAAGGTGTGGCCCGCCTTGCGGCCTTCCTTGGAGAACACCATGCGAACGGCTATGGCTGGCCGGTCCTCGCCCTCACGCAGCGAGCAGAGATCGTTGGAAATCCGCTCCGGTAGCATCGGCACGACGCGATCGGGGAAGTAGACCGAGTTGCCGCGCTTCAGTGCTTCGCGGTCGAGCGGCGAGCCAGTGCGCACATACCAGGAGACATCGGCGATCGCAACGGTGACGATCACGCCACCCGGATTGTCGTCAGATGTGTCCGGCTCTGCATAGACGGCGTCGTCATGGTCCTTGGCATCGGCCGGGTCGATCGTGACGAGCGGCACGTCGCGCCAGTCTTCATGCTTCGACATCGAGGCCGGTTTGGCCTCTTCCGCCTCATCCATGACCTGCTTTGGGAATATGTGGGGGATACCATGCGAATAGATGGCGATCATCGAGATCGCCTTTTCCGACGCGACGGATCCGACGACCGAGAGCACACGGGCGCGCGGCAGGCCGAAACGACCGGAACGTACGGTTTCGCTCTCGACCAGATCGCCATGCTTGGCATCGCCCAGACCATCGGGCTCGATCACCATTTCCTCGCCGCGCCGGTCTGTCGGCAGGAGGCGGATCTCGCCATCGGCAAGTTTGTGCACGACGCCGAGGGTGGCGCCGCGACGTTTGTCGATCACCTTGATGACGCGTGCCGTATAGGCGGGACCGGTGCGATCCTTGTTCGGGAAGATCTTTGCGAGAATTCGGTCGTTGAGGCCGGCGGCAGGGGCCTTACCCTTGCCGCGTTGTTCCGACGACTGACGGATCAGCACGGCCGGTGCCGCACCCTGGTCTTCCGGCCATTCCGCCGGACGGCCGATCAATTCTCCATCCTTGTCGCGGGTGGTGATGTCGAGAACCGTGACCGGGGGCAGGGCGCCGGGACGCGACAGGGATTTGCGGCTCTTGTTGACCAGACCCTCGTCTTCCAGCTGGCGAAGCAGGTCCTTCAACTCGACGCGCGTTTCTCCCTTCAGCCCGAAAGCCTTGGCAATCTCGCGCTTGGAGGCCTTGTCCGGATTGTCGGAGATGAATTGGAGCAGGACTTCGCGCGGCGGGATGGCGCCCTGAATGATCGCAGGTTTTCCCTTGGAACCGGTCGCCCCCGAACCAGAGGTCATGCCGCGTTCGGCTCTCTCCGCCCGCTTCCGCTGCCGGTGCGATCTGATGTCGTCGTCCTGCTCTTCGCTCACGTATCCGTCTTCTTTGTTTTCGCGGCAGTCTTCTTCGCCGGCGCCTTCTTGGCCGCCGCCTTCTTCGGTGCCGCCTTCTTGGTCTCGCCGTCAGCCTTGGCAGCAGCCTTCTTCGGCTTTGCCTTGGCCTTTCCGGAAGAGGCCTTGCCACCCTTTTCGATGATCAGCGCCATGGCCTGTTCCATCGTCACCGACTGCGGGTCCATGCCCTTGGGCAGTGTCGCGTTGACCTTGCCCCAGTTGACGTAAGGGCCGTATTTCCCGTCACGAACAGTGACTGCGCCGCCATCCGGATGGTCTCCGAGTTCCTTGAGCGCTGCCGGCGTGCCGCGGCCGCGCCCGCCCGGACCCTTGGCTGCCTTTTCGGCCAGCACGGTGACAGCGCGGTTCAGGCCGATCGAAAATACGTCCTCGATGCTTTCCAGGTTGGCATAGGTGCCATCATGCAGCAGGAACGGCCCGTAGCGGCCGAGGCCCGCCGAGATCATCTTCCCGGTTTCCGGGTTCTGACCCACGTCGCGCGGCAGGTTGATCAGCGCCAGCGCCTTTTCATGGTCGATGTCTTCCGGCCTCCAGCCCTTCGGCAGCGAGGAGCGCTTGGCTTCTTTGCCTTCGCCGCGCTGGATGTAAGGCCCGAAACGGCCCGAGCGCAGTGTCAGTTCTTCGCCGGTATGCGGATCTGCCCCGAGCGCCTTGGGTTCGTTGAGGCCGGATGCTTCAGCTTCATTGCCGTCAGACGAAAGCTGACGAGTGAAATTGCATTCGGGATAGTTTGAGCAGCCGACGAAAGCGCCGTATTTTCCGAGCTTGAGCGACAGGTTGCCGGTGCCGCAGACTTGGCAGATACGCGGGTCGGAGCCGTCCTCGCGCTTCGGGAAGACGAGCGGAGCCAGTGCCTCGTTCAGCGCATCGAGCACGTTGGTGACACGCAGTTCCTTGGTGTCTTCGATCTGGGCGAAGAAATCCTGCCAGAAATCGCGCAGGACCTGTTTCCAGTCGAGCTCGCCGGCGGAGATCCTGTCGAGCTTCTCTTCCAGATCGGCAGTGAAATCGTATTCCACATACTTGGTGAAGAAGTTCTCGAGGAAGGCTGTGACGAGACGACCCTTGGAATGCGGGATCAGCTTGCGCTTTTCGGTCACCACATATTCGCGGTCGGACAGCGTCTTAAGCGTCGCGGCATAGGTGGACGGGCGGCCGATGCCGAGCTCTTCCATCTTCTTGATCAGCGAAGCTTCCGAATAACGCGGCGGCGGCTCGGTGAAGTGCTGGCTGGAATTGATTTTCTGCTTGGCGAGATTTTCGCGCGCATTGATCTCCGGCAGGCGACCATCCTCGTCGTCATCCTCCGACTTTTCGTCTTCGTCGCGACGATCCATGTAGGCGCTCAAGAAGCCGTCGAAACGGACGACCGAGCCGACGGCGCGAAGGCCGGCTTTGTCCGCGCCATTGGAGGCGAGGATTTCGACCGTCGTGCGTTCCATCTCGGCGGACGCCATCTGGCTGGCGATACCGCGCTTCCAGATCAGTTCGTAAAGCCGCGCCTGGTCGGCATTGAGGAATTTCCTCACCTGATCCGGTGTGCGATTGAAGTCGGTCGGGCGGATCGCTTCGTGCGCTTCCTGGGCGTTCTTTGCCTTGGTGGAATAAAAACGCGGCTTTTCCGGCAGATAGCGGTTGCCGAACTGATCGACGATGGCCGCGCGGGCTGCATCGATCGCTTCGGGCGCCATCTGCACGCCGTCGGTACGCATATAGGTAATGAGACCGACCGTCTCGCCGCCGATATCGATGCCTTCATAAAGCTTCTGCGCCACCTGCATGGTACGCGATGCGTTGAAGCCGATATTCGACGAAGCTGCCTGCTGCAGGCTCGAAGTGGTGAAAGGCGGGCCGGGATTGCGCTTGACAGGCTTCGCCTCGACGCTGTCGACCACAAAGCTTGCGCCTTCGAGCAGGGCCTTCAGCCGGTTGGCATCATCGCCCGTCTTGACTGCGCGCGGTGCCAGGCGCTTGCCATCGGCAGACACAAGCTTGGCCTCGAACTCATCGCCGCGTGGTGTCTTCAGGAGAGCCGAGAGGTTCCAGTATTCTTCCGAAACGAAACGCTCGATCTCGTTTTCGCGATCGCAGACAAGGCGCAGCGCCACGGATTGCACACGACCGGCGGACCGTGCGCCCGGCAGCTTGCGCCACAGGACCGGCGACAGGTTGAAGCCGACGAGATAGTCGAGTGCACGGCGGGCCAGATAGGCGTCGACCAGCGGCACGTCGATATCGCGCGGAGCGGCCATCGCGTCGAGCACGGCCTTTTTGGTGATGGCGTTGAAGACGACGCGCTTTACCGGCTTGTCGCCGAGCACCTTCTTCTTCTTCAGGAGATCGAGAACGTGCCAGGAAATGGCTTCACCTTCGCGATCCGGGTCGGTCGCGAGAAACAGGCCGTCGGAGCCTTTTACGGCATCGGCGATGTCCTTCATGCGTTTCTGCGACGCGCTGTCGACCTCCCAGGACATTTCGAAATCCTGATCGGGAAGCACGGAGCCGTCTTTCGCGGGAAGATCGCGGACGTGGCCAAAGGATGCGAGAACCTTATAACCCGAGCCCAGATACTTATTGATCGTCTTGGCTTTGGCGGGAGATTCTACAACGACAACATTCATTTTCGGTTCTCTGTAATAGAGCAGGGCCCGGCACCGCATTCGGTCCAGGCGGAGATTTGCTTCCCGACATGGAGGGCGTTTGTCCCGCGGTCAAGGGCTTAAGTGAAATTAGCACATTTCGAAGGATGCAATCGGTGGATGCTTTAATCGGACTTGCAATCATGAATATTTCAAATAAAGTCCATAAAGTTTCTTGTAGTGAATAAAAATGCACTGAAACTTCTGGTGGGGTGGGGCATGTCGATTCACATGGGTGGGCTCCGCGAGGGGCATTCTGTCGATAACGTTGCATATATATGCCAGATGCTTGGCGAGCTGCGGCAGGTCGCTTTCGCCGAAGGCGCAGACATGCTCTGCTATCTCATCGAGATGGCCTATGTCGAAGCCGGTGATATCAAGTCCGGCCGCCGGCCGCGCTCAGCCGGGAAGCGCGATGGAAACGGATCCTCCGGGATGGCGGTATAGCCGTCCGGCCAGATCGAGTTCTAGCAGTACGAGATAGACGGACGACGCGGGAAGGCCCGTGTGGCGGATGATGTCATCTATTTCAGCAGGTGTGGGGCCGAGGGCTGAGATGATCGCATACCGGTCATCGTCATCCGGCGGCACGATGGCGCCTGTCTGCGTATCCGGCTCCTCGATCATAGGCGGCTCGAAAAGATCGAGTTGCGATAACGGGGCGAGAGCTTCCAGCACATCTTCCGGTCCGGTGGTCACAATCGCACCCTGCTTCAGCAGGGCGTTGGTTCCGTGGCAGCGCGGATCGAGCGGGGAGCCGGGCACGGCAAACACGATCCGGCCAAAATCACCTGCCATCCGGGCGGTAATCAGCGATCCGGATTTTTCCGCCGCCTCGACCACGACGACGCCAAGCGAAATGCCGGCGATCAGCCGGTTACGGCGAGGAAAATCCCGTGCTCTCGGCTCCCAGCCGAACGGCATTTCGCTGATCGCGAGACCTCCACCTTTGGTGATCTCATCGAGAAGCCCGAGATTTTCGGGCGGATAGGGGCGGTCAAGCCCGCCCGCAAGCACTGCGATCGTGCCGGTCTCGACGCTGGCCCGGTGTGCGGCGGTATCTATCCCGCGCGCCAGCCCCGAAGTGATGACATAACCGTTCTGGCCGCAGCGCCTGGCGATCATCGCCGCAAACTTGGCGCCGACGACCGAAGCGTTGCGCGAGCCGACGATGCCGACAGACGGACGTGTGGCGCTTGTCAGGTCGCCCTTGATGGCGACGAGCGGTGGAGCGCCATCTATATGCCTGAGCGCGGGCGGATAATCCGGCTCTCCGATGCCGACAAAGCAAGCCCCATGTCTGCTGGCGACTTCAAGCTCCCGCTCGGCATCCTCGATGCTGGAAATACGTAACGAGCGCGTGGCGCCGCCTCGCCGAGAAAGTTCCGGCAGCATGGCGAGTGCATTTTCTGCAGAGCCGCAATGGTTGATCAATTGCCGGAAAGTGGCCGGGCCGACATTGTCTGAGCGGATCAGCCCCAGCCAGGCGATCCTCTGCTTCTCGGTCAGCGCAATTCCCGATCTCCGTGCGCTGCCATCAGGCATGAATCGCCTCTTCGGGCAGATTGCCCGTTTGAGCCGATCTTGCTTTCGGTGCCGGCGATCAACCGCTCGATATTGGTGTTGTGCTTCACCCAGAAAATTACGGTCATGATTGTCGAATGGTTGCAATCTTGACGACACGTATGAACCACGACGCAACCGGAAAGGCAAGGGCGGAAAACGGTACCATGCGCTGTGAGCACGTGCCGGGCCCGGTGGCAGCGAGTGACGCAGTAGCGGCGAGCGCCGCCTGAAGTGACGCGGGCTTTTCCGCAGGCGCAATCGGCTTTCATGTCGTCGGACGGTCGGCTTTGATCCGCTTTTGTCGCTTTCTTTACAGGAAAGCCAAGCAGCCAGATTTGATGGCGGAAAATTTAAGGTACTGGCCGGGTCCAAAAATTAAAACAGAACGACAGGGAGCGGAAACTATCAGGAGGATAGGGAGGACAGTCTTTATATCACAGTTACGGCAGGCCGCGAAAGGCGTTTGAGACGCGCCGTATTTCGTGCCGCTGTCGCAAGCGATTTCGCGCAAGACTACGCGCGGCAATTCGGACGATGAAAGCGCTATCGGCTGCCCGTCATTTTTGACGGTAGCGCGCCATTCCGTCTTCACGCCCGAACAAAACCGGCTGCTCGCGCATACGGTTTGTTCTGATCCAGACGACCAGCTTTCGCTCTCCGCTGCCGAATGGCGGCGGCGTGATCTGCTGCGCCATTGCCTTCATCGAATAACGAATTCCCGACCGTATTGTGGTGAGAGACACAATGCGATGGGCTTCCTTTTTTCTCTGAAAACAGAAAAGACCCACGAAAATGAATGCAGCAAGGAAAATAACCTGGAAGAATTACTTTGGTGTGTCTTCCGTTAATATTTTTATTGCCACCACGCAGAATGTTTTATCTGCGTGGTTGATGTACTACTATACAACATATGCCGGCTTGTCGATAATGGCGGTGGGGACCCTGTTTGCGATCAGCAAACTGGCCGGGGCCTTTTTCTCTCTGTTTTTCGGTGAACTGTCGGACAAATTCGGCCAGACCCGCCTTGGCAAGAAATTCGGTCGTCGCCGCTTCTGGCTTCTCGCCATCATTCCGGTCCACACCATCCTCTTTCCGTTGGTGTGGCTCCCCGGCATGGGGGTGGCTTACTACTATTTCATCTACATTCTCTATAATTGCGTGCTGCGTGTTCCGCAGATCATCATCCCCACTTTGACAACCGAGATGACCACGGATTCGACCGTGCGCGCCAAGATCGAGGGTATGAAGCAGGCCGTTGGTGCGATCGCCACCACGGCGCTTTCGGCGCTGCCCGGCATCATGTTCCTCTATTTCGGCAAGGATCTGGCTGCCTTTACCTGGACCATGATTATTTGTGACGTTCTGGCCTGCGTGGCATTATTCCTGCAATACAAGTGGAGCTTCGAACGGCCGGCGGAGGAACTGCATTTCACCCCGGGCCGAAGCGCCTGGCAGGACATGAAGTTGATGTTCCGCGATCTGGGTTCCACGCTACGGGTCCGTGCATTTCGTCAGTTGCTGGCCATGTTCGTTGCGCAGATCTCGGAGCGTACCATCTCCGGATACGTCAACACCTATTTCATCATTTTCGTCATGTTGATGAGCCCGACCGTCGTTGCCGGTGCCAACAGCGTCGCTTACCTTTTAGGCCTGCTGTTTCTGTCCTTTTTCCTCTGGTACACGATCAAGACTGACGGTGCGACCTCGTTCCGCCTCGGCGCATGGGTAACGCTGCTTGTCTTTGCCGCTTTCGCCTGGCTGGCACTGGTACGCCCACCCCACGCGGAGATCTGGCTGATCGGTCTGACGATCGTCCTGAATTTCGGCAAGACCGGCATTGCCAACGCGTCTTTCTACCTGATGTCATTCATTCCCGATGTCGACGAAATGGTCACCCGCGAACGGCGTGAAGCTCTGTTCTCCGGCGTGTTCAACTTTGTTGATACTGTCATTCAGGCATCGATCATGTTCACCCTCGGTCTGGTTTTGTCGGCCACCGGCTTTCAGCAGGGCGTGGACGTCCAGCCGGAATCCACCGTTACCAGCATCATTGCCATCTATACCTGCGTGCCATTCTGCTTCGGGCTATGGGGTATCATCGTTTCCAAGCGCTTCAAGCTCAACCGCGAGAACCACCTGATCGTGTTGCAGGAAATCGCACGCCTCAAAAATGGCGGTGACCGCAGTGCGGTTGATCCGCAGACCCGCGCGACCGTCGAATTGCTGACTGGTCTTCCCTATGAGCAATGCTGGCAGGAACCGGCTGCGGCGACGGAACACCATGTGGCGGCTGCCGCAGCACGCTGATCCCGCACTGAAAGGAATGGACAAATGATGATGGTTGAACCAGACGACTTTCCGACAGCGAAGGACGGCATTCCTGTCGCATGGTGTGACGAGGTGACGGGAAAGAAGATTATCCGGCTGTCTGCGCAAGCGGGCACGTCCTCCCTGTATTTCCATCAGCATGCCTATAGCCATGATGGACAACGCATGGTCGTCAGCCGACCTGACGGAATTGGCGTGATCGAACTGGGTAGTCGGCGCAACAGCCTCATCCTGGCAGACCCAGGCGCCGAAGTGCTGATGGTCGGCAGGCAAACTTCGCGGCTTTGGTACATTGATTGCAGTGGTCCTGATCGTGAAGTGTGCACTGTCGATCTTGAGGGCCAACAACGGCAAGGCCACTATCGGCTGTCGCCATCCGAGGCGATCTTCGCGGTCAACGCCGATGAAACCCTGCTGCTTGGAAGCGAGACCCATGAGGGCAAGTCGTTCAACGACGAGTTTACCTCCGGTTCGTCTGATGCGGCCGGAGGCAATGCCAATCCACAAGGAGAGTGGATGGTCGATAGCGACATGTACCACCCCGTCACGGGCCGGCGGCTGACATTCGCGGAACAGAAGGAGGTGCATATCAATAGGCGACTGGAGAGACGTCTTCCGATGACCATCTTCGTCGTCGATCTAAAGACCCGTCTGCGCCGCGATGTCTATCATGCCGCCGACTGGTTGAACCACCTGCAGTTTTCCCCCACCGACCCGCAGCAGATCATGTTCTGCCACGAGGGACCGTGGCACAAGGTGGACCGCATCTGGACAATGCGCCTGGGCAATGATCCCTGCGCCCCGCTTCGTGTGCATACACGCAGCATGAACATGGAGATCGCCGGGCACGAATTCTTTGGCCATGACGGTCAAACCATCTGGTACGATCTCCAGACGCCGCGCGGTGAAGTCTTTTGGCTGGCGGGCTACGAGCTTGAGAGCGGAAGGCGGCATTGGTACGCCCTGGAGCGGGACTTCTGGTCGGTTCATTTCAACGTGTCACCCGACGGCACTTGTTTCGCCGGCGACGGGGGGGATGAAGAAATGGTCGCTCACGCCAAAGACGGCAAATGGATTTCGCTATTCGTCCCTGAGTCGGTTCCGGATGTGGCGGGTATATCCGCGGCCAATGCCGGAGAACTCATCGATCCCGGAGTGCTGCGTGCGGTGCGTCTCGTCGATATGCAAAACCATAACTACCGGCTGGAGCCAAATCTCTCCTTCACGCCCGACGGGAAACAGTTGGTATTTCGCTCCAACATGCATGGAGATGTGCACACCTATGCCGTGGATATCGGCTAGTAACGTTGAGCCGAAAAAAAAACGGGGCTGAACAATGTTGCTCAGTCCCGTTTGTCATAATCTCTATTGTCCGCGGATGAACGGAGGTCAGGTTGAAAGGGCTATCCCTTCGAGCCGATCTTGCTTTCGGTGCCGGCGATCAGTCGCTCGATATTGGTCTTGTGCTTGACCCACGAGATTACTGTCATGACCGCCATCACGGCTGCAATCTTGGGTTCCTGTATGAACCACAGCACAACAGGAACAATAAGCGTCGCCACCAGAGCGGAGAGCGACGAATATTTGCTGAGCTTGGCGATCGTCAGCCACACGGCGGCAAAGACGAGCACCATCCATGGTGCGACGCCGAGCAGGGTGCCGATATAGGTCGCCACACCCTTGCCGCCCTTGAAACCGAGCCAAACCGGGTAAAGGTGTCCGATGAAGGCAGCGAAGCCTGCAAGCAGCCCGGCTTCGGAGCCGAAGAAATGCCAGCCGATGATGGCCGCGACAGTCGCTTTCAGCGCATCGAGCAGAAGCGTCGCTGCGGCGAGTTTTTTGTTGCCGGTTCGGAGCACATTGGTCGCGCCGATGTTCCCCGACCCAATCGAGCGGATGTCGCCGAGCCCTGCAGCACGGGTGAGCAGCAGGCCGAACGGGATCGAGCCGAGCAGATAGCCCAGGATCAGGGCGCCGGCTGCGATCGGCAGTGTGATCTGCCAGTTGAAGAGTTCGCTCACGCTCGGCCCCCATCGATTGCATGCACGCATTTGCCCGCCACATAGGTGGCGACCGCGCGGCCGGAGAAGCGCGCTTCGTCGAACGGCGTGTTCTTCGAGCGCGAGAGGATTGCATCCTTGGAGACGATCCAGGGATCATCGAGATCGATCAGCGTGATGTCGGCCTTGGCACCCACTTTCAGCGTGCCGGCGTCGAGGCCGAAGATATGTGCAGGGCGGGTCGACATGGCGTCGATCAGCCGCATCAGTGGCACGCGCCCGTCATGATGCAGGCGGAGCGCTGCGGACAGCATCGTCTCAAGCCCGATCGCGCCATCGGCGGCGTCGGCAAACGGCAAGCGCTTGGTATCGACGTCCTGCGGATCGTGCGACGAGACGATGATGTCGATATCGCCTGCAGCCAGGGCATCGGCCATGGAGACGCGATCGTCCTCGGTTCTGAGAGGCGGAGACAGCTTGAAGAAGGTGCGGTATTCGCCGATGTCATTTTCGTTGAGTGACAAATGGTTGATCGAGATGCCGCAGGTCACGTTTGCACCGCGGCCGCGAGCAACCTTCATCGCCTCTACCGATTCAGGCACCGAAATCTTGGCTGCGTGGTATTTGGCTTTGGTGAGAGCCGCAATCCTCAGATCACGTTCCAACGGAATGATTTCCGCTTCTTTGGGAACACCGGACAGGCCGAGCCAGCTGGCGAACAGCCCTTCGTTCATTACCCCGTTGCCGAGATATTTGTCACGCAGTTCAAGCGAGATGACCGCATCGAACTCCCGTGCGTAGGTCATTGCGCGGCGAAGCAGCAGCGAGTCGGAAAGCGCATGCCGGCCATTGGTGAAGGCGACGGCGCCGGCTTCCTGCAGCAGACCGAATTCCGTCATTTCCTTGCCTTCAAGGCCACGGGTCAGGGCGGCTGCGGCATGAACATTGACGAGCGCCTTGTCGCGGGCCGTCTTGTGGACGAATTCGACGAGCGCGATGTCGTCGATCACCGGATCGGTCTCGGGCATCATGATGAAGGAGGTGACGCCACCGGCCGCTGCCGCGCGACTGGCCGATTCGATCGTTTCAGTATGCTCTGCACCGGGTTCGCCTACATAGACGCGGGCGTCGACAAGGCCGGGAGTGGCAACGAGACCCTGGCATTCACGGACGCTGGAACCGTGCGGTACACCCTGGTTCAGGGCGTCTTTGCCGCAAGCAAGGATATGTCCGTCTTCGCCGATGATGATCGTGCCGGTTTCGTCAAGATTGCGCGACGGATCGAGGATGCGGACATTTTTGAGAACGGTTGATTTCATGCGCGTTCTCCCTGGTTGGAGGTGAGGAGCGTTTCCATCACGGCCATGCGCACGGCGACCCCCATTTCAACCTGCTGCTCGATCACGCTCTGCGGGCCGTCCGCCACTTCCGAGGCGATTTCAACGCCGCGGTTCATCGGGCCGGGATGCATGACGAGCGCGTCTTCCTTGGCCGCCTTCAGTTTTTCCGCATCAAGCCCGTAGAAATGGAAATATTCGCGAACCGACGGCACGAAGGAACCAGCCATGCGCTCGCGCTGCAGGCGCAGCATCATCACCACATCGGCGTTCTTCAGGCCTTCTGCCATGGAGTGGAAGACTTCCACGCTCATGTCACGAATGCCCGAAGGAAGAAGCGTGGAAGGAGCAACGACACGGACGCGGGCACCCATGGCGTTGAGAAGGATGATGTTCGAGCGGGCGACCCGCGAGTGCAGGACGTCGCCGCAGATCGCCACCGTGATACCGGTCAGCGTACCCTTGGCGCGGCGGATCGTCAGTGCGTCGAGCAGCGCCTGTGTCGGATGTTCATGCTGGCCATCGCCGGCATTGACCACCGAGCAGGCGACCTTCTGGGCAAGAAGCGCTGCCGCACCGGCGGAAGAATGGCGAAGCACCAGCACGTCGGGGCGCATGGCGTTCAGCGTCATCGCCGTATCAATCAGCGTTTCGCCCTTTTTGACCGACGAGTTGCCGACCGACATGTTCATCACGTCGGCGCCAAGCCGTTTTCCGGCAAGTTCGAAGGACGACTGTGTGCGCGTCGAGGCTTCGAAGAAAAGGTTGATCTGGGTAAGGCCGCGTAAGGTGGACGTCTTTTTCTCCCGCTGCCGGGAAATCTTCACGGCCTCGTCAGCCTTGTCGAGAAGATAGGTGATGTCCTGTTCTTTGAGACCCTTGATGCCGAGGAGGTGGCGATGAGGGAAGAAGACCATTGGGCGTGTCTCCGCTTGCGTTCGGCGGTCTATAAGGTTTGGGGGGGCAAGCTGCAAGCGGCATGGTGCAATATACCATCCCACTTTCTTCATTCTGCTTGTGTTTTGGCAGGCGGAAACGGCCATTTGTTGAGAAGCCCAATTTAGGGTCGTGCGCCCGTTCCCACTCCCGTTAACTTCCGCTAGAAGCGGAGCATGAACGAGTTAACCCGCGCCGAAGAAAAATTCGCCGAATTGAACCAGCCTGCGCCCTGGTCCGGCATCAATGCCTATCGCTCCGATCCGCTTCTGGTCGATCTGACGGGTGGGCTCAATCGCGTCATCCGCGAGGAATACGATCAGCTTGGCCGTTACGTGACGTCGCCCGAAGCGCAGGAGCTGGCGCGTATGGCGAATGAAAATCCGCCAAAGCTGAAGACCCACGGTCCGCGCGGCGAGCGTCTCGATGTGGCCGAATTCCATCCCGCATGGCATGCGCTGATGCGCCGTTCGATGCAAACGGGCCTTCATTCTTCCATATGGGAGAACATCCCGGAAGCGAAGGGCAGCGAGCACAAGGCGCGCGCCACGCGCTTCTATCTGACGGCGCAGCTTGAAAGCGGCCACCTCTGCCCGTTGACCATGACCAGCGCTTCCGTTGCAGCCCTGATGGCGTCGCCACGGGTGCAAAAGGAATGGGCTCCCAAAATCCTGTCGCGCAAGTATGATTCAACCAATCGTCCGGCCATGCAGAAAAGCGCGATCACGCTCGGTATGGGCATGACGGAAAAGCAGGGCGGCACCGACGTGCGCGCCAACCGCTCCATTGCCGAGCGGGTAGGTGAGGGCATCTATCGCCTGAATGGCCACAAATGGTTCATGTCGGCACCTATGAGTGACGGTTTCGTCATGCTGGCAAAGACCAAGGATGATATCAGCTGCTTCCTCGTTCCGCGTCTTCTCGAAGACGGTTCGGCCAACGGTCTGCAGTTCCAGCGGCTGAAGGACAAGATCGGTAATCGCTCCAACGCGTCGGCTGAAGTCGAGTTCTCCGATGCATTCGGTTTTCTGCTCGGTGAACCGGGTGCGGGTATTCGCACCATCCTCGATATGGTCACGCTGACGCGGCTTGATTGCGCGGTCGCTTCTGCCGGCATCATGCGCGCATCGCTTGCCGAGGCCGTTCATTTTACGCGCGGCCGCAATGTATTCGGCCGCAAGCTCGTCGATCAGCCTTTGATGACGCGCGTGCTTGCCGATATGGCGCTGGATGTGGCAGCCGCAACCGCACTTGGTTTCCGTCTTGCCGAAGCCTTCGATCGCGCCGCCGGCAATCCGGCGGACGCGGCCTTTGCCCGCGTCATGACCCCGGTCGTCAAATATTTCAACTGCAAGATTGCTCCGTCGCTGATCTACGAGGCAATGGAATGCCTTGGTGGCAACGGTTACGTGGAGGAACGCCCGATCGCGCGTCACTACCGGGAAGCGCCGGTCAACGCGATCTGGGAAGGCTCCGGCAACGTCATGGCGCTTGATGTCCTGCGTGTCCTCTCACGTGGTCGCGACCTGTTCGAGCTGGTACTTTCCGGTTTCGAGCGGGATCTTGGCGCATCCGGCCGCAAGACGATCGAGGTTCTGCGTGCCGCCATGGCGCTTTGCGAACGGGATGAGGGCGCGGCGCGCCTGCTGGTCGAACAACTGGCCCTGGCCGCCGGTGCCGCCGAACTGGCGCGTCTCGGCGCCGGCAAGATTGCCGATGCTTATCTCGAAACCCGCTTGGCCGGTGGCTGGCGCTCGACCTACGGCATGCTCGATGCCCGTTTCGACGCAAGCTATATCGTCGACCTTCTTTATCCGCCGGCAGCGTAGTTCGCTACGAACATCGCGACCGGAATGGAAAAGAAGGCGAGCGCCGTCTGCACGGTTGCGGCTGCAGCGTAAAAATCTGCGTCGCCGCCCATCTGCTTGGCAAGCACATAGCCATTCATCGCGGTCGGGACTGCGGCGCTCAGCGCCAGCAGCGCCAGATTGGTGCCGGTAAGTCCGACGGCAAGGCCGACTGCAATGGCGAGAGCCGGAAATACGACCAGTTTCATGACCACGGCCGACAGCACGCCGATGCTCGGCTTCAGCGCATCTGCAACCTTGAGGCCTGCTCCAACCGTGATCAGGCCAAGGCTGAGCGAGGCCTGAGACAACATCTCGACCGTTGCCATCACCGGCCGATAGAGCGGCAAGCCGATCAGGTTGATGCCGATGCCGAGAATGGTGGCGATGATCATCGGGTTGCTGATGATTTTGATCGCGATGGCGCGATAGTCGCGTTTCTGCCCGGAGAATACGGCAAGTACGGCGATGCTTCCTGCATTGACCGGTACGATCACCGCCGCCATCACCATGCCGACGACGACAAGCCCATGCGCATCATAGGTCTTGGCGGCGATTGCAAGCGCCATGAAGCCGTTCCAGCGCGTCGATGTCTGATAAAGCGAGGTGAAGGTGGAGGGTGTCATCTGGCCGCGTTTGAGAACCGGCCATGAGGCGAGCACGACGATGGACATCGTCGTGAAGGCAAGGATAGCGATCAGGCTGACATGGATGCTGCTTGCATCCGAGAAATCGGCCTTTGCCATGGTCTGAAAGAGAAGGGCGGGAAACAGCACATAATAGCTGCACTGCTCCATCCCCTCCCAGAAATTACCGTTGATGACGGTCGTCCGTTTGAGGCCGATGCCGAGAAGGACGAGCAGGAAGACGGGTAAAATGCTTTCGAATATGGTCAGCATGAGCCGCGGGCGCGCTTATCAGTTTATGTGTTATTCCTCCCGTGCGTCACTCTGCATGTAATCAGTGGCAAGGCAATGGCCGCAATTCTGTGCATCATGTCGCAACACGCTTGCTGCCCGGCGGCCGGGGGATTATCGCCTATGCTGGAGTTTCTTGAAGAATAGGCCGAAGATGCTGCAGATCCCCGAGATGACCACGCAACAGAACCAGCCATTACGGCCGCGCAATCGGGCCAATACCGAGCGTGCGATTTTTCTGGCGGCGCGTGGTCTCCTGTCCGAACACGGTTTCCAGGGTTTCGGGATCAATGCGGTGGCGCGCCGTGCCGGCTGCGACAAGCAACTGATCTACCGTTATTACGGCGGTCTCGATGGTCTGCTCGATGCAATCGGCGAGGAACTCGGCAGCTGGGTGAGCGACAAGATCCCGCAGGATACCGGCGGCATGTTCGTCCTCACCTATGGCGACCTGATGGAAAAGCTTTCGATGTATTTCATGGAAGCGCTGAGGGACGACCCGCTCGTCTGCAGGATCGTCGCCTGGGAAGTCTCTCAAGATACGCCGCAGGTTCGCCGACTTTCCGAGTCGCGCATGAAGGCGCTCGGCAAATGGCTGGAGCGGATGCAGGGAAGCCTGAAGCCGCCGAAAGGCGTCGATACCGCCACGACCAATGCGCTGCTGTTTGCGTCCATCCAGCATCTGGTCATTTCCGCTTCCGTCAGCGGCCAGTTTGCCGGTGTTGCGCTGAAGACGGAAAAGGACTGGGAAAAGGTGGCTGCCGCGGTTCGCCGCCTCGTTCGCGCCATATACGGCTGATCCCAACCATCATTGTCCACAGTCACACCTCGGAAATTAACCATAACCATGGGTTTCCGTTGCACTGAACTGCTGTGTCTTTAGGCTGGTTAATGTATTGTTAACCGAGTTTCGTAAGACAAATGCCAGCTGTGGTAACATTCCTCAGAGAGCGCCTTTTGCTGATCGTCCTGACGGGGGCTTTCGCCGCATTGGCGCTTAACATCGCGGTCCCTGCGTTGGTGCTGAGTGTTATGGCGCTGTCGAGATGGGTTGTCTCGGCGGATTTGGGTCTGGCAGAGCTTGAAGGTAAGGCCGCATGAAGTGGTTCTTGATACTCTGGGCAGGCCCGGTCGCACTGCTGTCGAGCTGGTATGGCTTGTCCTATTATGACATGAGCTTCGGCTTTTTCATGCTGACGCGGCACACCCACGATCTCGTTTTCGAGGTCTATGGAAACATTCTCGGCATTCCGCCCGAAACGATCCCGCCACTCGTTGCAAGGGCGATTGCGTTCGATAGCCTGATCGTCTTTGCGATCATCGCCTTCAGAAAGCGCAAGGCGATCGCTGCATGGTGGCGCAAGCGTCAGTCTTCGAAGGAAGACGTCATTGCCGTACGCAGAGACGAGAGCCTGTCGAGCGCCCCCTGAAGAATGAAGCTTGCCGCAGCCGAATCGATCCGTTCGGCCCGCTTGGCGCGCGAAACGTCCATTTCCAGCAATGCCCTTTCAGCCGCGACGGTCGAGAGCCGTTCGTCCCAGTAGACGAAGGGTAGGGCGGTCTTGTCCGACATGGAGCGGACAAAGGCGCGGGTCGCCTGAACGCGAGGGCCAGCCGAGCCATCCATGTTCATCGGCAGGCCGATGATGAAGGCAGCAACCTTCTCCTTTTCAGCAAATGCCAGCAGCACCTGGGCGTCCTGAGTGAATTTCACCCGCTTGATCACCGGCCGGGGGGATGAAAACCGCCGGCCGAGATCCGACATGGCAAGCCCGATCGTCTTGGTGCCGAGGTCCAGCCCGGCAATTGCCTGGTTCGGCTGAAGCGCTTCGGCCAGTTCTTCGATCGTCAATGTTGCCATGTCTAAAAATCCTGCACTCAGCTTTTCTTGCGCACGAATTCGGTACGCAGCACCAGTCCCTTGATCGTATCGTGCCGGCAGTCGATCTCTTCCGGGTTATCCGTCAGGCGGATGGAGCGGATCACCGTGCCCTGCTTCAGCGTCTGACCTGCGCCCTTGACCTTGAGGTCCTTGATCAGCGTGACGGCGTCGCCATCGGCAAGCACATTGCCGGCGCTGTCATGAACCGCTGAAGCCGCAGCTGCTTTTGCGGCCGCTTCAGATGCAGGCAGCCATTCGCCGCTTGCTTCGTCATAGATGTATTCGTCGTCATTGCCCGCCATGTCGTTTCCTTTGGTGATGAAATGTCGTCCGCTGCCAGTATTGCTCGCAGGAGCTGGGAGCGGCTGGAGGTCGCTTAGCCCACGGTCTACTGGCTGGCAACCGTTGTCGTCAGGACATGGCTATAGCACGATCAGGTATCGGTGGCGCTCATGATCACCATTCCCGCTCGAATCAACCATCGCGAAGTTTGAAATCGGCGAGTGACATGCTATCTTTGGGGCAGGAGGTGAGACGACCTTCATTCCGGTGGGAGCCGGGCTTTCGCTCGACCCCCGTGCTGTTAACGGCTTATCGTCATTGTCAGGCGCCAACCGAACAAACTGACGATCACCGTAACCCGGATTTCAATCGTCTCACCTCCTTTCGTCGCGCCGGAACGTCCGTTCCGACCTTTCCTTTTTATCAAATTTCGATTTGGTTTGTTCCCCCTGATTCCCCTGTATTGGAGGACGATTACCCATGAAGATCACCTGGCTCGGCCATGCCGCTTTCCGTATCGAGACAGCCAAGGCCAAAATCCTGATCGACCCATTTCTCAGCTATAACCAGCCTTTTGCCGATGCCGGTCTCGACATCAAGGATGTGTCTGAAGGTGTGACCCATATCCTACTGACGCACGGCCACGCGGACCATGTCGGCGACACGGTTGCGATTGCCAAGGAAAAGGGCGCGGTCGTTTTAGCCAACGCCGATCTCGGTTCCTGGCTCGGCACCAAAGGCGTCGAAAAGATCGAGATGGGCAATACCGGCGGCACGGTCGCATTCGACGGCTTCACCGCCACTTTCACCCAGGCACTGCATTCCTCCGGCCAGGTCGATGAAATGGGCGTTGCCCATTCACTCGGCTCCGCCAACGGCTTGATGCTGCATTTCGACGATGAGCTTTCGGTTCTCCACATGGGCGATACCGACATCTTCACCGACATGGGCCTGATCAACGAGCTGCACCAGCCGGATCTCGGCATCGTGCCGATCGGCGACCGTTTCACCATGGGCGGCGCGGTGGCGGCTTTGGCCTGCCAGCGCTTCTTCGATTTCAAGCACGCCATTCCCTGCCACTACGGCACTTTCCCGATCATCGACCAGACGCCGGAAAAGTTCGTCAAGGGCATGGAAGGCAGCCGCACCCGCGTTGAAACGCCAGCGCCGGGCACTGTGCTGAGCTATTAATTCCTTGAGCAAGTTTGGCGCGTCGCCACTGCGGCGCGCCGCCTGCGGCCAAATCGTTGCGCATTGTTGCTATTCCGGTTGCGCTTGTTGTTGCGATCACAATACATGGCCATTATAGCGAAGTAGATTTTTATTGCCCGGAGTTGAGCCATGTCCGTCGATCTCGCCACCGTAAAGCGCGTTGCGCGCCTTGCTCGCATTGCCGTCACTGAAGACGACGCCAATCGCATGGTCGGCGAGCTGAATGGTATCATCAATTTCGTCGAGCAATTGGGCGAGGTCGATGTGACCGGCGTCGAGCCGATGACGTCTGTCACCCCGATGGATATGCGCAAGCGCGTTGACGCCGTGACCGATGGCGACAAGGCCGACGACATCGTTGCCAATGCGCCCGTGACCGACCGCAATTTCTTCCTGGTGCCGAAGGTCGTTGAATAAGCCGCTTTTCAAAGCGCTTCCGACCCTCTCCACGCATTCGAACATTTTGAAGAGCCCATGACCGAACTCACCAGCCTCACCATTGCCGAAGCCCGCGAAAAGCTTGGCTCCAAGGAAATCACCTCGGTCGAGCTGACCAAGGCCTATGTCGACGCGATCGACGCCTTCAACAGCACGTTCAATGCCTACATCACCACCACGCCGGAAAAGGCGATGGAGATGGCAAAGGCTTCCGACGAACGCCGCGCTTCCGGTAAGGTCGGTACGCTGGAAGGCATTCCGCTCGGCATCAAGGACCTGTTCGCCACCGAAGGCGTCCACACCCAGGCCGCTTCGCACATTCTCGACGGCTTCAAGCCGAAATACGAATCGACCGTCACGCAGAACCTCTGGGACGATGGCGCCGTCATGCTCGGCAAGTTGAACATGGACGAATTCGCCATGGGCTCTTCGAACGAGACCTCCTTCTACGGTCCGGTCATCAACCCGTGGAAGGCGGAAGGCTCCAACCAGCAGCTCGTTCCGGGCGGCTCGTCCGGTGGTTCGGCTGCAGCCGTTGCTGCCCATCTGTGCGCCGGCGCCACCGCAACCGACACAGGCGGCTCGATCCGCCAGCCCGCCGCCTTCACCGGCACCGTCGGCATCAAGCCGACCTATGGCCGCTGCTCGCGCTGGGGCACGGTTGCCTTCGCATCCTCGCTCGACCAGGCCGGCCCGATTGCACGCGATGTGCGCGATGCCGCGATCATGCTGAAGTCGATGGCATCCGTCGACAAGAAGGACACGACCTCGGTTGATCTTCCGATCCCGGATTACGAGGCCGCACTCGGCCAGTCGGTCAAGGGCATGAAGATCGGCATTCCGAAGGAATACCGCGTCGACAACATGCCGGAAGAGATCGAGGCGCTCTGGCAGCAGGGTATCGCCTTCCTCAAGGATGCCGGTGCCGAGATCGTCGATATCACCCTGCCGCATACGAAATACGCCCTGCCGGCCTATTACATCGTCGCGCCTGCCGAAGCCTCGTCCAACCTTGCCCGTTATGACGGTGTTCGTTACGGCCTGCGCGTCGACGGCAAGGACATTGCCGACATGTACGAAAAGACCCGCGCGGCCGGCTTCGGCACAGAGGTAAAGCGTCGTATCATGATCGGCACCTATGTTCTGTCGGCCGGTTATTACGATGCCTATTACCTGCAGGCGCAGAAGGTCCGCACGCTGATCAAGCGCGACTTCGAGACCGTCTTCCACGCAGGTGTAGATGCGATCCTGACGCCGGCCACCCCGTCGTCCGCCTTCGGTATCGCCGACGAAAACCTCGCAGCCGATCCGGTCGCCATGTACCTGAACGACATCTTCACGGTGACGGTCAATATGGCCGGCCTTCCGGGTATCGCCGTCCCGGCCGGCCTCGACAAGAAGGGCCTGCCGCTCGGCCTGCAGCTTATCGGCAAGCCGTTCGAGGAAGAGACACTCTTCCGCACCGCCCATGTCATAGAACAGGCCGCCGGCAAGTTCACGCCGGCCAAGTGGTGGTAAGCGGGCTTAAAATTCGAGAAATGACTGTCGCCGATCACATTGTGGTCGGCGAAGTCGGTTTTGTGGCCTGGCAATCCAGCGATGCCTTCAAGGATGTCGAGCTTTCGGCCGACGTCCTGGAGCGGACCCGCAGGGCCTACGAGATTTTTGCCGGGGAAACCAAGGTAGACGTCTGGATTGCCGAACTGGACGGCAAGGTCGTTGGCTGGTGTGCGCGCGATGGCGCGCCCAATTATATCTCCGATCTCTGGATTCTGCCCGACCATCAGGGCAGGGGCATCGGCAAGGCGCTGGTTTGGGATGCAATCGCTCGCATCAAGGCGGAAGGGCATAGGACGGCCACCATCCATACCCATGGCCGCAATGCCGGTGCGATCCGGCTTTATCAGCGCTGCGGCTTTGCCATCACGTGGCGCGGCATCGAATATTCGAAAAGCATGGGCATCGACCTGGAAAAGGTTCATCTGGAACAGTCATTAATCTGACCTGGCCGAGGAGAGTAAGATGAACCCCGAACTGATGTCTCTGATCGCAGCATTCGACCGCCTTGCCGCAGCCGGCTTTAAGGTGGGGCCGGAATGGGAAGACGTTCACAATCTCTGCCAGCAACATGAAGGCGAACAGGCATTCGACTGGGGACACGCGCTCTGCCATCGCATCGAAGGCGACGACTGGAATGCCGATTACTGGTATCGTCGGGCGGGTCGGCGACGTATAGGGGCGATCAGCGAGGAGTGGACCGCGATGAAGGCCGCGCTTTCAGCCGCCTGAGGCAAGCAGGATTAGCCACGCGCCTTTGATGACGCGCGGCTCCGGTCCATTTACCGGTTATTCAGCTCGGCTCTCACCAGCACCAGTCCCCGCTCGGTAATCCGGTAGGGCCTGCCACCTTGCGATCGGATCGCCTTCTTCTGCTTCAACTTTCGAAAGGTGAGGAGATCAAGGCCCGAAAAGATCCAGCCTTCGCGGGTGAAGAGTTGCAGTTTTTCGATTTTGCGATTGTCGTCGCGGGTGATCTCGATCCGGCCGCCCTGGGCAAGCAGGTGGAGGATGCGCTGTTCGGCGCGGGAAATGTCCATTGTTTCGATGTCCGGAGAGGCGCTCGCATTGGAGCGCACAAAAACGGTTCCGACACCCGGATTGGGGGTCGGGGCTTACGTTTTTGTCTGGGCCAGTCGCCTGACGGCTACCGGCCCCTCAACGGGTCTCTTGGGACGAGAACATCAAAACTCCATCAATGCTCTTTCGGGTTAAACGCCTTGCGGGCGGCGGTCAAGTTTTGCAACCGTCGCGGTTCTTGAAGTCAGACGCAAAAAAAACGCGCCGGTTGCCCGACGCGTTTCCTGTTTCGAATGGGCGTTATCCGCTCAGTCGAGCGTATAGGCGATGACCGAATCGCCGGGCGTGGTGCCGAGCGAGCCGTGGCCACCGGCGGCAACCACGATATACTGCTTGCCGTCTTTGCCACGATAGGTCATCGGCGTTGCCTGGCCACCGGCCGGAAGTGCCATTTTCCACAGCACTTCGCCTGTCTGCATGTCGTAACCACGGATCGAGTCGTCGAGGGCTGCGGCCGTAAAGGCAACGCCGCCGGCGGTCGTCAGCGTTCCACCATGGGCGAGCATGCCCATTTCGAACGGGATCGGGAACTTCACGCCGGCGAACTGCTGTCCGGCCACCGTGCCGTTGCGGTATTTCCAGGCGGTCTTGCCGGTCTTCAGGTCGACGCCGACGCGCACACCCCAGGCCGGGGCATTGCATGGAGCGTTCAGCGCCGAACGGAAGTGCTGGATCGATACGGCATAGGGGCCGCCGAGGTTTTCGTTGCCCGGTTTGGACTCGCCGCCCGAATTGTCCCCGCCGAATACGCGCTTGTTAAGGTCGCCTGCCTGACGCGGATAAAGCTTGTAGAGATAGGCGAGATATTGCGGTGTGCCGATCAGCCACTTGTTGACCGGATCGATTGCAACCGAACCCCAGTTGAACACGCCGATATTGCCCGGCCATACGAGCGAACCGGTCGTTGTCGGCGGCGTCCACGGATTGCCGTCATAACGATACTGGTTGTAGGTCGTGCGGCATGCCATCTGGTCGAATGGTGTCGCGCCCCACATGTCGGCTTCGCGCAGCGGAGCCGGTGTGAAGTTGAGCGAGGACATCGGTTGCGTCGGCGAAAGCTTCTCGCCGGCAATGTCGGTATTGGTGCTTACCGGCACGTCGCTGATTGGCAGGATCGGCTTGCCGTTGGTACGGTCGAGAACCCATAGATTGCCGATCTTGGTCGGGATGATGATCGCCGGTGTATCGACGCCGTCCTTCGGCAGGTTCAGGAGAACCGGCTGGGAAGGGTTGTCGCGGTCCCACAGATCGTGATGCGAAGTCTGGAATTTCCACTTCAGCTGGCCGGTCTTCAGGTCGAGGGCGGCGAGCGCATCGACGAATGCCTCCTGCTCGGGCGTGCGCGAAATGCCGACCTGGTCAGGCGAGGCGTTACCGAACGGGATATAGGCGAGACCGAGAGTTTCGTCCGCTGCGAACTGCGTCCACGCGACGACCGAATTCGGCTCGTAATGCTCGCCGGCAGCAAGCGGAGCCGTGTCTTTCGGCTTGCTTGCGTCGAACTTCCAGACGACCTTGCCGGTGCGAACGTCGAAGGCGCGGATAACGCCCGACGGATTGTTTTCGTAGTAGTTGTCGGCGATCGCGCTGCCGAGGATGATCAGATCCTTGGTCACAAGCGGAGCGGATGTCTGCTGGTAGGTGGCACGATTGGTATCGACCATGCCTTCCATCAGGTCGACATAACCGTCGGTGCCGAAGGTCTTGCACAGCGCGCCGTTATCGGCGTTGAGCGCAAACAGGCGGGCATCGACCGTGGAGGCAAGAATACGGCGCGGGCATTCGGCAACGGCGGCTGTGGTCGCTGCCTGCTGTTCCGGCGTGCTGTCCGCAGGAGCGGCATAGGCTGTCGAATCGTTCCACGAAACGCCACGGCAGGTCTGGTGCTGATAGAACGGATCGCGCTTCATCATCGGGTCGAAGGACCACAGGACCTTGCCGCTTTCCGGCTGGAGCGACTGGATGATGTTATGCGGCGTGCAGAAATAAAGCGCGCCATTCACTTTGATCGGCGTCGCTTCGAACGTGTATTCCTTGGAATCCTGATCTTCCTTGCGCAGGTCTCCGGTATGGTGTTCCCAGGCGACCTTCAGGCCTTTGACGTTTTCGATGTTGACGTCCTTCAAGGCCGAGTAGCGCTGGCCGAGATTGGTGCCGCCATAGGCGGTCCAGTCTTCCGCGGGATAGGCAATACCGCTCGGATCGGTCGCAGCATCTGCCGAAGCCGTCGTTTCCAGCTTTCCGGTGATCGACAGCGGATCGTAGAACCAGGCGATGACGCCGAGAACGGCAATCACGGCCACGACGGCGCGCAATGCAAGAACGCCGTTCTTGAGGCTCGGTGCCCAAGGTTTCTGCGGGCGGTCACTCAGGCTGTTTGTGACGAAGGAGAGGCTGAGCAGCAGACCTAGGAAGATGACAAGCGCGCCGCGGGGAATCCACTGCCACTTGTCGAAACCGACTTCGTAAAGCGTCCAGATGAAGGTGATGGCCAGCGTCAGCGCATAGACCCAAAGACCGGCCTGGCGTCGGGCAATCAGCAATGCGCCCGAGACGATGAGGCCAAGGGCCATGATAGCATAAAACGGGGAACCTCCCGCCAGCGCCAGCTTTGCTCCATACCAGAGAATAGCCAGGCCAAGCAGAGCGGTAATAACCCCTCCGATACGAGACATCATTTCGATGTGCTCCTTTATTGGGTTCAGGAATTGCGGTCGAAAATTGAATTTGAGAGGGGCGAGAGCCCTTAAACGGTGCGGCGTAAGGCCGCGGCCCTACGATGAAGGAGGTAGGCCGCATAATTCTTGGACACAATGCTTTTAAAGTTGTGTTGTCGTGCGTTTTGTCAATTGCCAAGCAAGGTGCTGCAATTGAAAGTGGTTTTGTCGATGAAGCGGCGGCGTGGGACCATCTCGCGGGCCGGATTTCGCGCATCATGTTCTCTCGCCCAGGGAAAGGGGCAGGTGACAGGGGAAAGAATGGCCACGACACGCAACGCACGGGAAGATGATGTCGATGTCTTGGCCGAAATCGGTTTTCGCGCTTGGGAAAAGGCGATGGAAGCGATCGGCGAGATGGCCGATATGCGAGTGAGCGCACGCGAAGCCTTCGTCAATTTCACCCGCTCCTCCTGGCTCACAATCACGGTGGTGGAGGAGTTCTCAACTGTTGCCGGATGGGCCGCGCGCGAGCATCTGGACGAACTGATCTCCGATTTCTGGATCGATCCCCAATATCAGGGACAAGGTCTGGGCAGGGCGCTGCTCGAGGAGGTCGAGGCCGAAATCCTCCGCCAGGGATTCAACAAAGCGCGTATCGAGACACATGCGCAGAACAATGAGGCGATCGGCTTTTTCGAAAAGCACGGTTATGCCATCCATTGGCTGTCAGTTGCCTATTCTCCTAAGATCGATCGCGACGTCCAGTCCGTCGGGCTGTCCAAGATGCTTGTCGAAGTGCCGCCGACGGCGAGCTACGGTCAGGAATTCTAGCCGAGGCCAAGCTTTTCCAGCAGTGTGATTACTGACTCTGGTACTGTTATCGCCACAACAAGCCATGCCATTTGCAGGACGAAGAACAAGGGCAAGGCGAAGTTGAAAGGCGGCTTGCGGGTCTTGTGGCGCAGCAGTCGCTGTGCCGCGAGCGCGCCCGGGCCGCCGGCGGTAAACGCAATCAGCAGCAACGTCGATTCCCTGACGCGCCGGCTGCCATTACGCGCCGCCCGCTTGTCCCACCAGTAGATTCCGAATACGAGCGCGTTGTAGGCAACAGCCAGCGCCGCTAGAGGCAGGATCGGGTTGATCCCCATGAATTTCTTCCTTCTGCCCGCATGCCGCGGATGAACGGCGCGGCGAAGCCCCTCAAGTCTTGCGCCACCACGGCATTTGTTCTACCTCACGAATTCAAAGAATTCACGCATGAGACGAGCCCAAGATGACCATTGTCGACGTCCGTACCCCTGATCCCAAACGCTTCATCCCCGGCGCCACCGGCGACTGGGAAGTGATCATCGGCATGGAGGTTCACGCTCAGGTCCTCTCCAATTCAAAACTCTTCTCCGGCGCCTCGACCGAATTCGGCAAGCCGGCCAATGGTAACGTGTCGCTCGTCGATGCCGCCATGCCGGGCATGCTGCCGGTCATCAACGAGGAATGCATCAAGCAGGCAGTGCGCACCGGTCTTGGCCTGAAGGCGCAGATCAACAAGCGCTCGATCTTCGATCGCAAGAACTATTTCTATCCGGATTTGCCGCAGGGCTACCAGATTTCACAGTTCAAGGACCCGATCGTCGGCGAAGGCAAGATCATCATCTCGCTCGGTCCAGACCGTCAGGGCCAGTTCGAGGATATCGAGATCGGTATCGAGCGCCTGCACCTGGAACAGGATGCCGGCAAGTCGATGCATGACCAGCATCCGACCATGTCCTATGTCGACCTCAACCGTTCGGGCGTCGCCCTGATGGAAATCGTCTCGAAGCCCGACATGCGCTCCTCGGACGAAGCCAAGGCCTACATGACCAAGCTGCGTTCGATCGTGCGCTATCTCGGCACCTGCGACGGCAACATGGACGAAGGCTCGATGCGTGCCGACGTCAACGTCTCCGTCCGCCGCCCGGGTGCTGAATTCGGCACGCGCTGCGAGATCAAGAACGTCAACTCGATCCGCTTTATCGGCCAGGCGATCGAATACGAGGCACGCCGCCAGATCGGCATTCTAGAAGATGGCGGTTCCATCGACCAGGAAACCCGTCTCTTCGATCCGGGCAAGGGCGAAACCCGCTCGATGCGCTCCAAGGAAGATGCGCATGACTACCGTTATTTCCCCGATCCGGACCTGCTGCCGCTCGAATTCGACGACGCCTTCATCGACGCCCTGCGCGCTGATCTGACCGAACTGCCGGACGATAAGAAGGCCCGTTTTGTTTCGGAACTCGGCCTGTCGATCTATGACGCCTCGGTTCTTGTTTCGGAAAAGGCGATCGCCGATTATTTCGAAGCCGTTGCCGAAGGCCGTGACGGCAAGACTGCCGCAAACTGGGTTATCAACGACTTGCTGGGTGCCTTGAACAAACTCGGCAAAGACATTGAAGAGACTCCGGTTTCGCCTGCCCAGCTCGGCGGCATCATCGACCTCATCAAGGCCGAAACCATTTCCGGCAAGATCGCCAAGGACCTCTTCGAGATCGTCTTGAACGAAGGCGGCGATCCGGCCGAAATCGTCGAATCTCGCGGTATGAAGCAGGTCACGGATACCGGCGCCATCGAAAAAGCCGTCGACGAAATCATCGCCGCAAATCCGGATCAGGTCGAGAAGGTCAAGGCCAAGCCGACGCTCGCCGGCTGGTTCGTCGGCCAGGTAATGAAGTCGACCGGTGGCAAGGCCAACCCGCAAGCCGTCCAGGCGCTGGTCAAGGCCAAGCTTGGCATCGAGGAATAGGTCTTGTTCTTCGTACGCACCGCCGGCGAAGAGGACGTGGAGAGGATCCGCGTCCTTTTAGGCGAAACGTTTCATGATGCTTATGATCCGTTTTACGGGGCTGATCAGGTGGCCAAGATGGTGAGCGGTTGGCATTCAGCGAATGCGATCCGCTCGCGCATCGGCAAACGCGACGGCGAGTTTCTGGTGGCCGACGACGGCCGCAAGCTCGGCGGCATCGCTTATGCGGCCATCTACCCCAAGATGGCCAAGACCGTGATGCTGCACCAACTCTACGTTCGCCCTTCCTGCCAGAACGAGGGTATCGGCCGCGATCTGTTCGCCGAGATGGAAACCTGCTTCCCGGACGCGGAAATCATGCGCGTCGAGGTTGCCCTTCCGAATGTCCGCGCCATGTCCTTTTACGAGCGCCTCGGTTTTTCCGAGGTCGACCGCATGGAGGAGTGGGGAGCGCCGAATTCGGGCCTGCCCGCCATCATCATGGAAAAACGCCTGCAGCAGCATTGAATGCGGACGAGGGGGAAGAGCTATGATCGACGTGATCATCCGACGCGCACATGAGGAGGATCTGAGCGCGATCGTTGCCATGTTTGCTGATGACCAAAAGGGTGGTCACGGCGACACGACCGATCCCGAAGCGTATGAGGATTATCTTCGCGCCTTCCACATGATCGATGCTTCCGCCAACGAACAGCTGTTCGTGGCGGAGTTGGATGGCGAGGTCGTCGGCACGTTTCAGTTGCTCTACACCCGCACGCTCACCTCGCGAGGATCCCTGTCGATGATCATCGAGGCGGTGCAGACGCGCTCGGATATGCGCAGCCGCGGTATTGGCGGTCGGATGATCGATTATGCTGTGCAAGAGGCAAGGCGCCACGATTGTCAGCTGGCGCAATTAACCTCCAATGCAGTTCGCACCGATGCGCATCGTTTCTACGAGCGGCAGGGCTTTGCCAGGACCCATACCGGTTTCAAGATGAAGCTCAAGTAGTCTTGAAGCCTAGAATCGCTGGACAGGACCGGCGGCAGGCGTCATAAGCAGGATAGCCATCTTTCGGCGTCCACAAGTCCAATTCGACGATTGTCAAAGCGACGGAATACCCCATGAAAGAACTTCTGCTGCAGATATTCACCTGGTGGAACGGTCAGACGATGGGGACGCGTTTCTTCACCTGGCGGCACGGCAAGAAGGTTGGCGAAGACGAAATGGGCAACGTCTATTACGAAGGCCCGATGACCTCTTGGGGCAAGCCCAAGCGCTGGGTCATCTACAAAGGCTACGCGGACGCTTCCGCCATTGCTCCCGGCTGGCACGGCTGGATGCATTATCGCACCGACGTTCCGCCGTCGCAGGAAAATTACGCGGCCCGCGAATGGCAGAAGCCGCATAAGCCGAACATGACCGGCACGCCGCTCGCCTATCACCCCAAGGGCTCTCTGGCTTCCACGGGCGAACGCCCGCGCGTCACCGGCGACTACGACGCCTGGACGCCCGGCAACTGAGACTGCTGGAGATCGGCCCGACCTTGACGGTCATTTGGCCATAATCGCAATCTAGTCATCGACCGTCAACGCGGCCGAGACGGGATGAAAATGACACGGACTATGCCTTTTCCACGCAAACTCATTCTCGGTGCGCTGATCGCGGTGGCACCGCTGCTTGCCACGGAACAGGCCGTTGCTGCCCGGATTTCCAATCCGGTTGCCGTCTTTGCCGGCATCGACAAGATCACCGGCCGCATCACCACCTTCGACGTCTATGTCAACGAGACGGTGCAATACGGTGCACTGCAGGTGACGCCTAAGGTCTGTTACTCACGCGACGACACCGAGGCACAGAAGATCGACGGCTTTATCGAAGTCGACGAGATCACCCTCGACCGCAAGATCCGCCGTATCTTTTCCGGCTGGATGTTTGCCGACAGCCCGGGCCTCAACGCCGTCGAGCACCCGATCTATGACGTCTGGCTGACCGGCTGCAAGCCGCAGTCCGATATTCCTGCGCCGGCAAAAGCCACAAATTGATCGATTAGAACTTTCCCTCAGAAGGGCAGGTGCGGCCGGTCGACGGCGTCGCGCAACAGAACAAGATATTCGTCTTTCGGAATATCGATCGCGCCGAATGTCTTCAGGTGATCGGTGGTAAACTGCGTGTCGAGCAATCTGAAACCGTTCCGGTTCAACCTTTCGACCAGATGTACGAGGCAGATCTTCGAGGCATCCGTTTTCCTCGAAAACATGCTTTCGCCGAAGAAGGCGGCTCCCAGAGACACGCCATAGAGCCCGCCGACCAGAGCGCCCTCCTGCCAGGCTTCGACGCTGTGTGCGTGGCCCATGCGGTGAAGCTCGCCATAGAGTTGGCGGATGGTCGCATTGATCCAGGTGCTCGGGCGGTCGGCGGCTGATTCCGCACACATGCCGATGACCTCGTCGAAGGCCGTGTCGAACCGAATTTCGAATGGCTGCTTGCGGACGGTTTTAGCGAGGCTTTTCGAGATGTGGAAATCGTAGAGCGGGATGATGCCACGCATCTCGGGCTCGACCCAGAAGATCTCCGGGTCATCGGCGGACTCCGCCATCGGGAAAAGGCCTATGGAATACGCTCGCAACAGAACGTCCGGTGTAATTGCCGGGTAATATCTGCCGCGCCGCCCTGCCATTTCGCTCCCTAAAGAATGTGCCCGGAACTTTCTGCTCCGGGCACATCATATACCTAGTGTTGGTCGCCGCCAGCCAGATAGTTTTCCAGCCAGTGAATGTCGTAGTTACCCTTCTGGATATCAGGGTTGTCGACCAGATCCCGGAAGAGGGGCAGCGTCGTCTTGATGCCGTCGACGACAAACTCGTCGAGCACGCGGCGCAGACGCCTCATGCATTCCTCACGGGTACGGCCATGCACGATTAGCTTGCCGATCAGGCTGTCGTAGTAAGGCGGGATCTTGTAGCCGGCATATGCGCCTGAATCGACGCGAACACCGAGACCGCCAGGTACATGGAAATGCGTGATCGTGCCGGGCGACGGCACGAAGGTGCGCGCATCCTCGGCATTGATACGGCATTCAATCGCGTGGCCCTGGAACTGGATTTCTTCCTGGGAAACGGAAAGTCCCTCGCCGGAAGCGACCCTGATCTGCTCGTGAACGAGATCGATATTGGTGATCGCTTCGGTGATCGGATGTTCCACCTGCAGGCGGGTGTTCATTTCAATGAAATAGAACTCGCCGTTTTCGTAGAGGAATTCGATCGTACCGGCACCGCGATACTTCATTTTCTTCATTGCGTCGGCGCAGATCTGGCCGATGTTCATCCGCTGCTCGACCGTCAGGGCAGGGGAATTGGCTTCTTCCCAGACCTTCTGGTGACGACGTTGCAGCGAGCAGTCGCGCTCACCGAGATGGATCGCATTGCCTTCGCCGTCACCGACCACCTGGATTTCGATGTGCCGCGGCTTGCCGAGGTACTTTTCCATGTAGACTGCGCCATTGCCGAAAGCATTGAGCGCTTCGGTGCGGGCGGTGTCGAACGCTTCCTGCAAGTCGGCTTCGGTCTTGGCGACCTTCATGCCGCGTCCGCCGCCACCGGCGGTCGCCTTGATCAGGACCGGGAAGCCGATCTCCCTGGCGATGTCCATGACGTTTTCAGGCGTGACTTCGCCTTCGGAGCCCGGAACGACCGGGATGCCGAGTTCTACGGCCGTCTGCTTGGCGGTGATCTTGTCACCCATCAGGCGGATATGTTCGGCGGTCGGGCCGATGAAGGTGATGCCATGCGCTTCGAGGATTTCCGCGAACTTGGCATTCTCCGACAGGAAGCCGTAGCCCGGATGCACGGCGTCAGCGCCAGTGATCTCGCAGGCTGCAACGATCTGGTGGATGTTGAGATAGCTCTCGCGTGACGGCGGAGGGCCGATGCACACGCTCTCGTCGGCGAGGCGGACATGCATGGCGTCCGCATCGGCCGTGGAATGCACGGCGACGGTTGCGATGCCGAGTTCCTTGGCGGCTCTCAGGACACGCAGCGCGATCTCACCGCGATTGGCTATGAGGATCTTGGAAATCATAAAAAGCGCCTTACTCGACGATGACGAGCGGCTGACCGTATTCCACGGGCTGCGCGTCGTTGACCAGAATTTCAGTGACCTTGCCTGAGCGCGGCGCGGGGATCTGGTTCATGGTCTTCATCGCTTCGATGATGAGCAGCGTCTGGCCTTCCTTGACGGTCGCGCCGACTTCGATGAATGCCTTTGCGCCCGGAGCAGGCGACAGGTAAGCCGTGCCGACCATCGGTGCGGTAACCGCGTTCTTGTTGTCGGCCGCTGCGACAGGTGCTGCTACCGGAGCGGCGGCAACGGGTGCTGCGGCTGCAACCGGGGCGGCTGCCGCGATCGGCGCCTGTACGTACTGCATTGCCGAAGCGCGCGAAACGCGGATGCGCAGATCGTCCTGCTCGACTTCGATCTCGGTGAGATCGGTATCGTTGAGGATGTCAGCGAGGTCGCGGATCAGTCCCTTGTCGATCCCGTTCTTCTTCTCAGACATGGCAAACCCTATTGTTCTGTTCTATCTTGTCAGGCGATTGTGTATTTCAAGGCATGGAGCGCCAGAATGTAGCTCGCCGTGCCGAAGCCGCAGATGACGCCCTTGGCAGCCGGCGCGATCATCGAGTGATGGCGAAACTCTTCCCGTGCATGAACATTCGAGATGTGCAGCTCGATGACCGGTACCGACACCGCCTTGATCGCGTCGTGAAGCGCGATCGATGTGTGCGTATAGGCACCGGCATTGATGGCGACGCCGACGGCCTTGTCGCCGGCTTCGTGAACCCAGTCGATCAGCGTTCCCTCATGGTTGCTCTGCCGAAAATCGACATCGAAACCAAGCTCTTTGCCCGCTGCAATGCATTGCTGCTTAACGTCATCCAGCGTTTGCCCGCCGTAGATGCCCGGCTCTCTTTTGCCAAGCATATTGAGGTTTGGGCCGTTGAGGACGAAAATCGTCTTGCTCATACCGATCTTATGTTCCATCCGAATTCAGCGGCCACCTATAGACCGGTAGGCCGGCAAGGGAAAGCCCCTGCCGCGCCGAAACGCCGCTGGTCCACTAATCGATTCGCAATTCGTCAAAGATAGTCGGAAAGCAGGCCGGTCTCAGCAGCTTGCCTTGCCGCAAGAGCGGACATTGCCGACCTTTTCCTCGATCTGCTGCAGGCCGACGGCGCCGAACACCGCTTCATCGCCCACGACATAGGTCGGCGTGCCGGTGATTCCGATCGCGTTTGCCAGCTGATAGGCCTGCCGAACGATGTCGTCATTTGGCTTGTCGGTCATCGTCTTGCGAATCTTGGCCTCATCGACGCCGAGTTCGGTCGCAACGGAAATCGCCGTTGCTTCGGAGGCATGCTCCTGGCCGACGAGAAGTTCGCGGTGAAATTCCGGATACTTTTCAGGTGCGAGAATGCGCACCGCATCGGCCACCTTGTGCGCCGCCAAGGAATCCGGGCCAAGGATCGGAAATTCCTTCAGCACGAAACGGATATTCTTGTCCTTCGCAAGAATGTCGTCCATGTCGCTCATGGCCCGTTTGCAATAGCCGCAATTGTAATCGAAGAACTCGACCACCGTCACATCCCCCTTGGGGTTTCCAAGCACGATGTCATTGGGAGACGAGAAGATTTCGTCCTTGTTGGCGGCAACCGCCTTAGTCGACTGATCCGTCCGCTGCGCCTGCTGCTTCGCTTCCAATGCGTTCTGGACCTCGATCATGACCTCGGGGTTCTGGATCAGATATTCTCGGATGAACGCACCCATTTCCTTCTTCTGGCTGTCGTCGAGCGCAACGGCCGGTACTGCAGCGAGAGAAGCGGCAATCGCCACTCCTGCGGCGAAGGTTTTGAACAGGCGCGTCATGAAATTCCTCTTGAAGCTTTGCGCCACGAATCTCGTGACGCCGGCGTAATTGTGCCGCAAGGCTAAGCCAGCCGGCGCATCCGGGAAATAGGAAATGTGCATCGCGGCACGATCAAGGCTTCAAATCTCCGTAAGGCAACTGGACCACGGAGATTCCGATAGGCAACCACATACAGGAGCTTGCGGCTGTTTCCTAAACCGATTCCCCAACGGTTGAGACCGGAAAGCCAAAAACAAAAATGGCCGCATAAGCGGCCATTTTTTTACATCAAGTCAGTTGCGGATCAGAAGAATCCGCGGCGTTGCCACCAGCCGGCCTTTTTCGGCTTGGCTTGGTCAGCGTCACCTTCCGGCGTTGAATTGCCTTCAGAGCTTTTCACCACAGCCTCGCTAGAGGACGAGATATTAGAGGCACGGTTCGCGCGGGCAGGCTTGGCGTCTTCATCGGCTGCCGGCGTTGCTTCGACCGGTGCGGTCTCGGTTGCAGGCTCTTCGACCTTGATCTCGGCTGTCGGAGCGGCTTCCACCGTTTCGGCAACAACCTCTGCCGCCTCCGTGGCTGCAACTGCCGCAGCAGCTTCGGCTTCGATGGCCTTCTTGCTACGGCGTGCACGCTTCGGCTTTGCCGGAGCTTCTGCCTCTGCTGCAACTTCAGCCGGTGCAGCTTCCGCAATCGCTTCTGCCGGAGCAGGTTCTACGGCTTCAATTGTAGCCTCGACCACTTCGGCCACATAGGTTTCTTCGCCTTCGTTGTCCGAATCATCTTCCGCGCCGGCTTCTACACCGTCCTCGCCATTGCGGTTACGGCGACCACCACGCTTGCCGCGGCGACGGCGCTTGCGACGGCCGTTTTCGTCCGTCTCCGAATCTGCGGAAACCTCGGAGGTTGCGGAGACTTCGGCTGCATCGTCTTCGCTCTCGTCGTCACCATCCTCGGCGTCCTCGGAGATTTCGTCGATATTGCTGCCCTGTGTCTGGGCATCGCCATTCCGTTCGCCGTTACGGTTACGACGACGACGACGACGCTTGCGCTTGCGGCCGTTCTGGTCGTCGCCCTCGGCGCGTTCCGGCTTGCTGACAGCCTTGGCTGGCTCGATATCGTTTTCTTCCTCGTCCTCCTCCATGTCGATGACGACATCATCGTCTTCCTCGACAGGGATGGCGGCAAACTGCATCAGGCTTTCAATCTTGATCGGGTTCTCGACGGCTTCGCCGCGATCGATCGCAAAATGGGTCGAGCCGATGCTGACATCGGATTCGATGAAGATCGAGACCCCGAAGCGGTTTTCGTAATCCACCACGGTGCCGCGCTTGTGGTTCAGCAGGAAGAGCGCGATGTCCGGAGTGGTGCGCACGGTGATGTCGTGCGTGGTGTTCTTCAGCAGATATTCTTCGATGCCGCGCAGCACGTGCAGGGCAACGGAAGACTGCGAACGGACATGGCCGGTTCCGCCGCAATGCGAGCAGATCTGCGTTGTCGATTCAAGAACCGAAGCGCGGATACGCTGACGCGACATTTCCAGAAGACCGAAATGTGAGATTCGGCCGACCTGGATGCGGGCGCGGTCGTTCTTCAGGCAATCCTTCAGCTTCTTCTCGACGGCGCGGTTGTTGCGCTTTTCTTCCATGTCGATGAAGTCGATGACGATCAGGCCGGCAAGGTCACGCAGGCGAAGCTGGCGGGCAACTTCTTCGGCGGCCTCGAGGTTCGTCTGCAGTGCCGTGTCTTCGATCGAGTGCTCGCGGGTCGAACGGCCGGAATTGACGTCGACAGCCACCAGCGCTTCCGTCTGGTTGATGATCAGGTATCCACCGGACTTGAGCGTCACCTGAGGTTGCAGCATGCGGTCAAGCTGCGCCTCGATGCCGGAGCGGGCAAAGATCGGATGCAGGTCGCGATAAGGCTGAACCACCTTGGCATGGCTCGGCATCAGCATCTTCATGAAGTCTTTCGCTTCACGATAGCCTTCTTCGCCGGAAACGACGATTTCGCTGATATCCTTGTTGTAGAGATCGCGGATAGAGCGCTTGATCAGCGAGCCTTCTTCATAAACGAGGCAAGGCGCGGTCGACTGCAGCGTCAGCGTGCGGACGTTTTCCCACAGGCGCATCAGGTATTCGAAGTCGCGCTTGACCTCGACGCGGGTGCGGTTGGCGCCGGCAGTACGCAGGATGACGCCCATGCCCTGCGGCACGTCGAGCTCCTTGGCTATTTCCTTCAGGCGCTTGCGGTCCTGCGGCTGGGTGATCTTGCGGGAAATACCGCCACCACGCGCAGTGTTCGGCATCAGAACCGAATAACGGCCGGCAAGCGACAGATAGGTGGTGAGAGCCGCACCCTTGTTGCCGCGCTCTTCCTTGGCGACCTGCACGAGCAGGATCTGGCGGCGCTTGATGACTTCCTGGATACGGTACTGCTTGCGCGGCTTGCGCACGACGCGATCCGGAACCTCTTCCATGGCGTCTTCGGCGCCGACGGATTCGATCACTTCCTTTTCGTGGTTGTCGTCATCGTCGTCATCATCGTCGCTGTCACGACCACGGCGGGCATCGACATCTTCGGAAATCGAATCGGTATCGATCATCGCCGCCATGCTTTCTGGCGTCGAATCGTCGGCTTCGTCGGAAGGTGCGCTTTCAGCAGCTTCTGCGGTGGCCGCAGCTTCTTCCGGAGCGGCTTCCACCGCCTTCTTGCGCGAACGGGTGCGCTTCGGCTTGGCCTTCTTTTCAGGTTCGGCTTCAGCGGCAGCCTCGGCGACCGGAGCTTCCTTGGCCTCTACGGCTTCAGCAGCCACAGGGGCTTCAGCCGCCGGAATGCCGACATCTGGCTGTTCCTCGTTGGCTAGGTCCACCACCGGATCGGCGGCGTCTGCCTCGGCGATCTTGCGCTGGTCTTCCGCTTCCTGCTGCATCAGGGCCTGACGGTCCGCGAGCGGGATCTGGTAGTAGTCAGGGTGGATTTCCGCAAAGGCCAGGAAGCCGTGACGGTTACCGCCGTAATCGACGAAGGCCGCCTGAAGCGAGGGTTCGACGCGCGTTACCTTGGCGAGGTAAATATTGCCCCGGATCTGCTTCTTGTGCTGCGATTCGAAATCGAATTCTTCGATGCGGTTGCCGCGTACGACGACTACGCGCGTCTCCTCTTCGTGAGACGCGTCGATAAGCATTTTGTCTGCCATTGAAATTCTGCTCCTCGGCGCCGCCGTACAAATGCACGAAAGCCTGCCGCGAGGACAGGCTCGTTATGCACAACGGTCACGACGCCGGATAAGGGTGATCCCGCGGGGTCAAGGCGAGACGGCAAGCGGAGAGGCAGCGAAGCCGTGGGCTTCTTCCTTCTTTCCGAGACTTGAAAAAATTGCCGCAACATTAAGGACCAAGCGAGAATGACGATAATTGAACCCTTGCGGGTCCGATGGGGTGCTCCGTGCGAGCGGTGGGTGGCGTGCCACCCGGCATTTTTCCGGCCGTAGCCGGAGTGATCGGTTACGCAAGATCAAGAGTTGCGACGGCGGATGTTTACCGGTACTTGGCGCCAGTCCTTTAAGGCTGGCAAGCCCATCGGCAGACTATCCCGTCAACCCTCTAACCTCACTGGCTTTGTATGGTTTATCTGTCACAATAGCAAGGGAAAAGCCGTATCCGCCATATTGTGGATGGATTTAGCGGCCTTATCGAAAGTGGTGTTGCAACGTCGATTCTGAGGCTTTGTAACAGAAATGCCTGAAATGCAGGCCTTTCATGTGCGGACGGGCGCTGCATGGAGGATAAAGAGGCGGGATACGGCTTGAAATTGAATGAAGTGTTGATGATCGGCAAGGCGATCCTGATGCCTGTTGCGGCGAAAAAACTGCGAATCGCCAGCCGAATCGGTCTTCTGGCAATTCTGGCTCTGTTCCCAGTCTCGACCGCTTCTTATGCATCTCAGCAACCTATACTTGCATTTTCAGCAAGGGTCGCCGGCGATGATGCCCGTACCCGCGTCGTCATCGATTTCGAACAGAAACCTGAATTCGTCATTCACTATGTCGATAGCCCTGAGCGGATAATCGTCGATCTCTCCGCTTCCGCCTTCGGCTTTCCCGCCGCAGATCTTGCTCCACGCGGTCTGTTCAAGGATATTCGTTACGGCACGATGGGCAGCGACAGCGCCCGCATGGTGTTTACCGTCAATCGGCCGGTGAAGCTTGTCATGGCCGAGGTGCAGAAGAATGAGGAGAGGGGCTTTCGGCTGGTGCTCGATGCCGAGATGACCAGCAAGGAACAGTTTGCCGAAATTCTCAAGTCGCAGGACTGGAATACCTCTGCTGCCGTCCCGCCACAGGATGTCGGGCCGGTCATCGAGGATGGGGTCTTTACCGTTGCGGTCGACGCCGGGCATGGCGGGATCGATGCCGGTGCTAGCGGCGCGACGACGAAAACGCCGGAAAAGACGGTGACGCTGGATTTTGCCCGTTTGCTTGCCGAGCGTCTGAACAAGGTTGAGGGCGTCAAGGCTTTCCTGACCCGTGAGGACGACACCTTCCTGTCGCTGTCGCAGCGCGTCACGATTGCCCGGCAGAAACACGCCGATCTCTTCATATCTCTCCATGCCGACACCTTGGCGCAGAAGGACATTCGCGGCGCAACCGTCTACACGCTTTCCGACAAGGCATCGGACCGCATGGCTGAAAATCTGGCTGTCCGGGAAAACCTTTCCGACCAGTTGGCCGGTTTCAGTATCGAGAGCGGCCCGCCGGAAGTTGCCGATATCCTGCTCGACCTGACGCGTCGCGAAACCCAGGCATTCTCGGTCGCGCTCGCCGATAACGTTGTGAAATCATTCGAAGGTCAGGTCGGTCTGATCAACAATCCGCACCGGCAGGCCAATTTCCAGGTCCTGCGCGCGCCGGACATTCCGTCGGTCCTTCTGGAAATGGGCTTCCTCTCAAACCCTGAGGACGAGAAGCTTCTGCTCGATGAAGCCTGGAGAGCCAGGGTGGCGAGACTTGTTGCCGATGCTGTCGATCGCTACCGCCGCCGTTCCGTCGCCAATGGCGGGTGAGCGGCGGTGAAATCGACGTGGCTGCGATGCCACATCGGTCCGGCGAATACCCTCAAGTATCGCGAAGATACGGAATTACCTGTGAAAAGCCCTACTTTCCTCACATTCGAAGAGCAGGTCGCGGTAATAGATTTCGTACGGTCTCCGGTTTCGCGGAGTTGATCCGGTCTCCCTTGCACTGACGCAAACGTCGTGCAAAAGGCCTGTTGGCGTGCGATGGTGCTTTCCGCGCCGAGAGAAAGCTGAACGGTAGCTCAGATATGATCAGACTGATTGGATATTTCTTTGGAATGGCCTGCGTGCTCTTTTTGGGCGTTGCCGCGGCTGCTGCCATCTATTTGACTGGCATGACCAAGGATTTGCCCGACTACGAAGTGCTGGCCTCCTACGAGCCGCCGGTCGCGACGCGCATTCATGCCGGCAACGGCGCGCTGATGTCGGAATATGCGCGCGAACGCCGTCTGTTCCTGCCGATCCAGGCCATACCCGACCGCGTCAAGGCGGCGTTCCTTTCCGCTGAAGACAAGAATTTCTACAACCATCCGGGTGTCGATCCCTTCGGTCTTGCCCGTGCGGTGTTGAACAACCTGCAGAACATCGGCTCGGGCCGTCGCCCCGAAGGCGCCTCGACGATCACCCAGCAGGTGGCAAAGAACTTCCTGCTTTCCGCCGACCAGACGATGGACCGCAAGATCAAGGAAGCGATCCTGTCCTTCCGCATCGAGCAGGCCTATTCCAAGGACAAGATCCTCGAGCTTTATCTCAACGAGATCTTCTTCGGCCTGAACGCCTATGGCATCGCCGGCGCAGCGCTCACCTATTTCGACAAATCTGTGACCGAGCTGACGACGGCGGAAGCCGCCTATCTCGCAGCCCTGCCCAAGGGGCCGAACAACTATCATCCGTTCCGCCACGAACAGGCAGCACTCGAGCGCCGCAACTGGGTTATCGATCGCATGGCCGAGAACGGCTACATCACCCAGGTGGATGCCGACGAAGCCAAGACCCAGCCGCTCGGCGTCAAGCCGCGCCGCGGTTCCGGCAGCGTTATGGCATCGGAGTATTTCTCCGAAGCCGTCCGCCGCCAGCTCATCGAGCGCTATGGCGACAAGGCGCTTTACGAAGGCGGGCTTTCTGTGCGCACCTCGCTCGATCCCGATCTCCAGGTCATAGCCAGCCGCGTGATGCAGAACGCTCTCGTGGATTACGATGAACGCCGAGGCTTCCACGGTGCGCTCGCCTCGATTGAAACCTCTCCGGATTGGGCCCTGTCGCTTGGCAAGCTTCTTTCAGAAAACAAGGTTCCGGAACTGCGCGATGTGCCCGACTGGACGATCGCCGTCGTGCTCAGCGCTTCAGCGCATGACGTGGAAATCGGCCTGGAATCCCAAAACGGCAGCAAGACCGATCCGGAGCGCAAGACCGGTACGATCGCCGCCGACGACATGAAATGGGCCTATCGTGACGCCGCCAACGAGCGCAAGACGGCAAAAGGCCCCGATGGCGTGCTGAAGGCCGGCGACGTCATCTATGTCGAACCGCTGAAAGCTGGCGGCAACGCCTATCGCCTGCGCCAGCCTCCCAAGGTTCAGGGTGGTTTTGTTGCCATGGATCCGAATACGGGCCGCGTTCTGGCCATGGTCGGCGGCTTCTCCTATTCGCAGTCGGAATTCAACCGCGCCACGCAGGCCATGCGTCAGCCCGGTTCCTCCTTCAAGCCGTTCGTCTACGCGGCCGCACTCGATAACGGTTATACTCCGGCATCCGTCGTCCTCGACGCGCCGATTGAAATCGTTTCCGGCAACCAGGTCTGGCGTCCGTCCAACTATGGCGAAGAGGATGGCACCGGCCCGGCAACGCTACGCACCGGTATCGAAAAATCCCGTAACCAGATGACCGTGCGCCTCGCGCAGGACATGGGCATGGATCTCGTGGCCGAATATGCCGAACGCTTCGGCATATACGACAAGATGCAGCCCTATCTGCCGATGGCGCTCGGTTCGGGTGAGACGACCGTCATGCGCATGGTCTCGGCCTATGCTGTCATCGCCAATGGCGGCAAGCAGATCAAGCCGACCGTCATCGACCGCATTCAGGACCGTTACGGCAAGACGATCTTCCGTCATGAGGAACGTGGTTGCGAAGCCTGCAACGCCGGCGGATGGGCAAATCAGGAAGAGCCTGTTCTGGTCGACAATCGCGAGCAGGTCCTCGACCCGATGACCGCCTACCAGATCACCTCGATGATGGAAGGCGTCGTCCAGCGCGGCAGCGCCGCCGGCAAGATCCCGGTCAAGGATCGTTCGGTCGCCGGCAAGACCGGTACTACCAACGATGCGAAGGACACTTGGTTCGTCGGCTTCACGCCGAACATAGTCGCAGGTCTTTATATCGGTTTCGATACGCCGGCTCCGCTTGGAGCCCGTGCGACCGGCGGTGGCCTGGCCGCGCCGATCTTCGGAACGTTCCTGGAGCAGGCGGCAAAGCTCATGCCAGCCGAAAAATTCCAGGTGCCGGATGGCATGAAGTTCATCGCGGTCAACCGCAAGACCGGCATGATGGCCTTTGACGGCGAGCCCGATACGATTGTCGAAGCCTTCAAGCCTGGCACCGGCCCGGCCGATGTCTTCCAGGTCATCGGCGAAGGCGAATACATGACCCAGGAGCAAATTCTGGATTCGTCGCCCCAGGCCCAGCAAGCCATCACCTCCGGTGCCTCGGGTCTCTACTGACCCGGTCTGAGCGCTCGGCGGCCGGGGCGGCCTTTACATCCGGCCCCGGCGCAACTATGTCCCACCGCATCTTAATCCCTCAGAGATCACAGAGAGAGAAGAATACGCCATGCGCGCGGAAATGCTGAATGTTGTCGACGAAATCAAGCAGGCCATAAGCCTGCTGAGGAGGCATCTTTGACTGGGATCAGGCTGTAAGAAGACTGGACTGGTTGAACAACAAGGCAGAGGATCCGACCCTCTGGAACGATGCGCAGGAAGCCCAGAAGCTGATGCGCGAACGCCAGCAGCTCGATGAGAGCATTGGTGGCGTCAGGGCGATGGAGCAGCAGCTTGCCGACAACATCGAGCTCATCGAGCTTGGTGAAGAGGAAGGCGACGACGACATCGTCAAGGATGCCGAAGCTGCCTTGAAGGCGTTGAAGACCGAAGCTGCACGCCGTCAGGTGGAAGCCATGCTTTCCGGCGAGGCGGATGCCAACGACACCTATGTCGAAGTGCATTCCGGCGCTGGCGGCACCGAGAGCCAGGACTGGGCGAACATGCTGCTTCGCATGTATACGCGCTGGGCCGAACGCTCTGGCTATAAGGTCGAGCTTCTCGAAGTGCATGACGGTGAAGAAGCCGGCATCAAGTCCGCGACGATCCTCGTCAAGGGCCACAACGCTTTCGGCTGGATGAAGACGGAATCGGGCGTGCATCGACTTGTCCGTATTTCTCCCTACGATTCGAATGCGCGGCGGCACACGTCCTTCTCGTCGATCTGGGTCTATCCGGTCGTCGATGACTCGATCAACATCGAGATCAACGAAAGCGATTGCCGAATCGATACCTATCGTTCGTCGGGTGCTGGCGGCCAGCACGTCAACACGACTGACTCGGCCGTGCGTATCACCCATATCCCGACCGGTATCGTGGTCGCCTGCCAGCAGGAACGCTCGCAGCACAAGAACCGCGCCAAGGCCTGGGAAATGCTGCGCGCCCGCATGTATGAAGCCGAATTGATGAAGCGTGAAGAGGCAGCCAATGCCGAAGCCGCGTCCAAGAGCGATATCGGCTGGGGTCACCAGATCCGTTCCTACGTTCTGCAGCCCTACCAGTTGGTCAAGGATTTGCGCACCGGCGTTTCCTCGACGGCGCCGGACGATGTGCTAGATGGCGACCTGAACGAATTCATGGAAGCGGCCCTCGCGCACCGTATCAGCGGCAAGCCGGATGTCGATGTCGCCGACGTCGATTGATCCGCTTTCACATAAACGAAAAAAGCCGGGCGAAAGTCCGGCTTTTTTGTTTTTCCTGGGGCGGGTGGCCTCGTCGGCGAACGCCGAGACGAATCATGCCGTTTCAGTTGCTGAACTGCTCCGCCAGAATGCGGTCGGACCAGGAGTGGTCCGGATCGGAGAGAATGCGTGCGGTCAGCTCAGTGGACTGGGCGATGCGCACATGCAGCACCGACTTGACCTCGGCGTTGTCGGCAACCGCGTTGACGGGCCGCTTCTCCGGCTCGAGAATGCTGATGTCGACGCAGACATGATTGGGCAGAAGTGCGCCGCGCCAGCGCCGCGGCCGATAGGGCGAAACCGGCGTCATCGCCAGAAGCGGCGCCTCGAGCGGCAGGATCGGCCCGTGGGCGGATAGATTATAGGCCGTCGACCCCGCAGGTGTGGCGACCATCACCCCGTCGCAGATCAGTTCGTCGAGCCTGACGCGGCTATCGACCTCGACCTTGAGCTTGGCTGCCTGATAGGACTGGCGAAATAGATAGACTTCGTTGATGGCAAGCGCCGTGGAGATCGCGCCCTCCGTATCCGTAGTCGTCATCTTCAGCGGATGAAACTCGTTCTCGACCGCAACAAAAATCCGCTCCGGAAGATTTTCCACCCTGTAGTCGTTCATCAGAAAGCCGACCGACCCGCGGTTCATGCCATAGACGCGCGGCCCCGATGTGATCGTTTCATGCAGGGTCTGTAGCATGAAGCCGTCGCCGCCGAGCGCCACGATGACATCTGCCTCGCCAACCGGCCGATTGCCGTAAAGCCCGACAAGCTCCTTGAGCGCCGCTTGCGCCTCTGCTGCCGGAGACGCGATAAAGGACAACTTCTCGCAATGAATGGGCATGAAAAGGCGGACCTTTGAAACGTTGCCCTGAACGAAGCCCCTTGGGACCGCCCTCAATGGCGTTGGCTAAATTTGTCGATCACCCGGGGATCTAGAGCCTCGGGCGCAGCATTGGTACAGGAAAAGACGGTAGCCCGACAAGCGCTCCGGCCCCCGCCAACCGTCCTTCCCGCTTGAAGATACAGGGCAAATCTCTTCTGCTGCGACGTTTTTGCTTTACAGCAGAATAAAATATGGTAATTCCCGCACCCAGTGGATGCCCTTGTAGCTCAGTTGGTAGAGCACCTGATTTGTAATCAGGGGGTCACGAGTTCGAACCTTGTCGGGGGCACCACTTTTCTCCTCAAATGCTGATAGATCGCACAGCCCATACGTTGGCTGTGAACCCTAAGTGCCGCCGCCACATCGCGCCACGAAATCCGGGTTGGCGAAATCTGCGTATCCGTCGCGCCCCGTCTTGCCGTAAACCAGCGGCTGCCCCGCAAGATCGACAGTAACGCCGCCCGCAGCCCTCAAGACTGCATCGCCTGCTGCCGTGTCCCATTCCATGGTTCGGCCGAAGCGGGGATAGATATCGGCGGCCCCTTCGGCGATCAGGCAGAATTTCAGCGATGATCCGACGGTTCTGATCTCCTTTGCGCCACAGCGATTGAGGAAATCGTCGGTCTGGGCGCAGCGATGGGAGCGGCTTGCCACGGCTATGGTCGGAACTGGCGTCTTGCGGGCTTGCATCGGCTCCCGCCGGGAGATGCGAAACTCTTCGTCGACCCAAATTTTTTCCGCACCATCCGGGCGGCCCACATAGGCGATGCCGAGCGCCGGCGCATAGACGAAGCCGATGACAGGGGCGCCATTCTCGATCAGGGCGATGTTGACGGTGAAATCGGGATGCCCGTTGAGGAATTCCTTCGTTCCGTCGAGCGGATCGACAAGAATGAAGGCCTTGCCGGCAATATCCGGGATGCGGCCCGCTGCAGCCTGTTCTTCCGCAACGATCGGGATGCCGGCGCAGCTTTTATGGAGTTCCGACAGGATGACGGCCTCTGCCTGCTCGTCGGCTTCGGTTACCGGTGAGGCGTCGGCCTTGTAGCGCGCATGCGCTCCGGCCCGGTGAATGGCAAGAATCGGCCGGCCGGCTTCAAGCGCGGCCTTTTCAAAGACGGCGGCTATCGATTTCCACGATGAGGATTTGGGTTGGCTGATCGTCATGATCACATCCCATGCCACGATTTTGCGGGCGAGGGGAGTCTTGAGCAGGCTATTTGCCTGCGGTCGCTGACCGCGTCACTGTTCTATCAGGGCTGCCGAAAATGACTGGCGGGTTTACTGCGGCTGCCGATTCGCGCGACGTGCCATGCCGAACCCGAGAGGCATGAAGATCGATCGGCCGATTTCCAGTCCGATCAGGCCGAGCAGTTGGAAAAGCCGCGCCAAGAGATCCCTGAGACGGGGACGTTGGCTCTCACGCGCCAAAACTGACGGCTGGCTTGCGGCGACCGCAACGAGTTCAGGCTGATGGGTTTCGTTCTGTATGGCGGTGGCATGCCTGTCGACGGTGGCCGTTGCGCGCTTTCGTATCAGCTCGGCCAACCCTAATGCGGGCCTTGTTTTTTCCTCCGGCCGCGGAGTGAAATCCCACCGGTCGCCCAAAAAAGTTTCCGGTTCGATCCGATAACCCGCCTCGAGCGCGGCTTCGATGAAGTTGACGCGGGCAAGCACCGCATCAGCCTTGCCCACCAACACATCGCGGCAGCATAACACCGCCGCGATATGAGTTTCCGTCCGTTTCGTCGGCCAGGCACCGATCAGCATCAGCGCCGCATCGAGCGTGCCGGTGACGATCACCGTTCCCGGCCGGCCATACATCTCGATCACGACGGGACTTTTCCATGCTCCTGTTTCCATGCGCATCTCCTCAACTTAATATTAGGAAGTGATCACGGAAGGCTTGCGCGAGGATGGATTTATCAGCGCTGCCTAATGTTTCAGTGCAGGCGGCTATGCCTTCGTCAGATGCAGACGCGTTGCATAAAGCGCGATTGCCGCAGCGTTGGAGACATTGAGCGACTTGATCGCGCCGGGCATGTCCAGGCGAGCAAGTGCAGAAACCGTTTCCCGCGTCTTCTGCCGAATGCCCTTGCCTTCGGATCCGAGCACCAGGGCGACCTTGTCGCCGGAAAGCGTTTCTTCCAGCGGTGCCGGTCCTTCCGAATCAAGGCCGATCGTCGAAAAACCGAGCTTGTGCAGCTCGTTCAGTGCGTCGGCGAGATTGGTGATCTGGATGTAGGGGATCAGTTCGAGCGCGCCTGATGCGGATTTGGCAAGCACACCGGATTCCGTCGGGCTATGTCTCTGGGTGGTGATGACTGCGCCGGCACCGAATGCCACGGCAGAGCGCATGATCGCGCCGACATTGTGCGGATCGGTCACCTGGTCGAGCACGAGAAGGAGAGGGCTCTCTTTAAGCGCATCGAGCCGGCGAACCGGCAGCGGCCGTGTCTCCAGCATCACGCCCTGGTGGATCGCCTCGGGGCCGAGCACCTTGTCGATATCCTGAGGCGATACGAACTCCACAGGGAAGGGCTGGGCGGTAGAATCACCGATATCCAGACGGACGAAGGCGTTCTGGGTGACGGTAAGCTTGATCAGCTTGCGCTCGGGATTGTCGAGCGCTGCCCGCACCGTATGCAGGCCATAAAGGAAGACCTGATCCTGCTGCAGCTGCGGTGGTTTCCAGTCCTTGTTGGACTTCGGGCGTCTCTGTTGCTGCGGCGTCGGAATTTCGCCGCTCTCGCGCTTCTGGTCGCGCACTGCACGGCGCAGCGTCGCGTAATGGGTGTCGCGGGGGGATTTGTCTTTGGGGTCTTTTGTGCTCATGCCGCTTTATATAGGCGCGCATCTGTCCGGCAAAGCCTTTCCACAGGGGGCTCGGTGGACAACGTAATTTTTTCGTCATTTTTTCAATAAGGTCGTGTTGACAGACGGAAACGAGGCGGTCATATAGCCGCCACAGACGACGGGGCGACACGCTACCGGGTCTGACGAACTTGGTCTCATGATCCAGACGGAATACTGGAGGGATGCCCGAGTGGTTAAAGGGGACGGACTGTAAATCCGTTGGCTCAGCCTACGTTGGTTCAAATCCAACTCCCTCCACCATTCTGTCACCGGATCGGAACCAAACATACCGCGGGTATAGCTCAATGGTAGAGCAGCAGCCTTCCAAGCTGAATACGCGGGTTCGATTCCCGCTACCCGCTCCATTTCACGCTTGAAGACATTTTTGCATGAGTATCCGTAAATCGGGCATTTTGCTTTGATTTCTCGGCATTTCGGCAGCGATTCTGCGCCCGCGCCCTTGTACTCCGGCGCGCCGTAATTATGTCTTGCGCATTCTAGTGGAAAGCCTTAAACGGCTGCACCAAACCCGGTTCCGGGTCCACCTCTATGTTCACAGGAAGCATTCAATGGCAAAGAGCAAGTTTGAGCGCAATAAGCCTCACGTCAACATCGGCACGATCGGTCACGTTGACCACGGCAAGACGTCTTTGACGGCTGCGATCACGAAGTTTTTCGGTGAATTCAAGGCGTATGACCAGATCGACGCAGCACCGGAAGAGAAGGCCCGTGGTATCACCATTTCGACGGCACACGTTGAATATGAGACCCCGAACCGTCACTACGCTCACGTTGACTGCCCCGGCCACGCCGACTACGTCAAGAACATGATCACCGGTGCCGCACAGATGGACGGCGCGATCCTGGTTTGCTCGGCAGCCGACGGCCCGATGCCGCAGACCCGCGAGCACATCCTGCTTGCTCGTCAGGTTGGCGTTCCGGCCCTGGTGGTGTTCCTCAACAAGGTCGACCAGGTTGACGACGAAGAACTGCTCGAGCTCGTCGAGCTCGAAGTTCGTGAACTGCTGTCGTCCTACGACTTCCCGGGTGACGACGTTCCGGTCATCAAGGGTTCTGCTCTTGCTGCTCTTGAAGATTCGAACAAGAAGATCGGCGAAGACGCCGTTCGCGAACTGATGGCAGCTGTCGACGCCTACATCCCGACGCCTGAGCGTCCGATCGACCAGCCGTTCCTGATGCCGATCGAAGACGTGTTCTCGATCTCGGGTCGTGGTACGGTCGTGACCGGTCGCGTTGAGCGCGGCATCGTCAAGGTTGGTGAAGAAGTCGAAATCGTCGGCATCCGCGCCACCTCGAAGACGACGGTTACCGGCGTTGAAATGTTCCGCAAGCTGCTCGATCAGGGCCAGGCCGGCGACAACATCGGCGCACTGGTTCGCGGCGTTGACCGTAACGGCGTTGAGCGTGGCCAGATTCTGTGCAAGCCGGGCTCTGTCAAGCCGCACAAGAAGTTCATGGCTGAAGCCTACATCCTGACGAAGGAAGAAGGCGGCCGTCATACGCCGTTCTTCACCAACTACCGTCCGCAGTTCTACTTCCGCACGACGGACGTGACCGGTATCGTTTCTCTGCCGGAAGGCACGGAAATGGTTATGCCTGGCGACAACGTCACGGTTGCTGTTGAACTGATCGTTCCGATCGCGATGGAAGAAAAGCTGCGCTTCGCTATCCGCGAAGGCGGCCGTACCGTCGGCGCAGGCATCGTCGCTTCGATCATCGAGTAATCGATAATCATCTGAATTGAGAAAGGCCTCGCTGGAAACAGCGAGGCCTTTTTTTCGTTCGGTATTGTAGACGTTGAAAAGCGTTCATCCCGAAACGCGATATGTGCACGCCGGGCGCGGATAAAAGGTATTGAAAAGCTAGCGGGGCTGCTCCGGAAAAAGCTCTCGCTCGTAACGGAAAACGCCCCGGTCTCTCTGTTTGCGCAGGCTCTCCGGCAGCCTCTCGTCGGGCTCAAGCAGCCGCGAAGCGACATTGTCCGCTCCCGTGTTGAGCGCATCGCGCCCGATAAAGCCGCCGCGAACCTGCGTGGTGGCGGATAGCGCGCGCATGAAGGCGTCGAACAGATCCGGATCGGGCAGGGGTGGTCGCCTCCAGAAATCGGCAAGGGCTGCTTGAGATGTGAGACCGTCGACATCGTAGATCGCAGCGCCGAGTGCGATAACCGGACGGTTAAAAGCGAGTGCCGTGAGCCCCACTGTGGAGTTGACGGTGACGACGCCCGCCGATCGCTCGATCAGGCTGTCGGTATTCCCCCCATCGGCCACGAAGACCCGGTCACCTACATTCAGTCGCGAGGCGGCGTCGCCAATCCGTTGGGGCCAGCGTGAAAGACCATTGTCGATCGGGTGGACCTTGAACAGGAGCCGGGTTTCTTCGGGAGCATATCTGGCGAAAGACGCAATCACGGCCTCGACGATTGCAGATAAGTCACTGCCCGGTGAATGCTTGATTATCTGGTAGTCACCGGGCAATTGCAGCGGAAACAGAAAGAAACGGGCGTCCGTACCAGTCGCTAGCCGGGTAGATGCTGCGATAGCCTGTTCAGCCTGTCTTCGTCTTTTGCTGGCGAATAGTCCCTTCCAGATCCAGCCGCTATATTCGATGACGGGGTGGGCCGCGCCATGGGTTCTGTAGTGGCGGTGGAGGATAGGGCCGACCAGCACATTGGGAACATGATAGGCGAGATCGTAAAGCGCGTAGGTCAGGAAGCTTGATCGGAACAGGCCGCCGCGCGCCACGGGCGGCACGCCGTCGGCCAGAACCCTGATCGCCTCCGGTTCCTGCGGAAAACGCGAATGAGCCGACATGCCGTCCGGCTCGACCGTCAACCAGTCCGGCCGCAGATAGCCATGCTCGACAATATGTATCCTGACGCCCAGAGCCTGGCCGATTTCAGCGGCAGCCGCGTGATAATCACGGCCGTCACCGAGCATGACGATGTCTGTCACTGAGTGGTGATGTGTGAATGCCTCAAGGTAATCGGGCCACTCGCTCTTTTCTCCGCGAAAGAAGGCGCCTCTTTTCGGCCACCAGAAAACCATATCGCCAAGGCAGAAATTGATGCGCAAAACGCGCGCGCCCTTAGCTTCCAGCCTGTCCGCGACAAGTCGGAAAAACGGCGACGCGGGGCCTTGAAGGAAAAGAAAGGTGCGGTTCTTCATGTCACAGTGCTTACGTGAAATTAACAGGCTGAAACCGTATTTGCATTGACGGCGGTATGGGTTTGGTGAGAATTCCAGCAACCTAACGACGAATAGCTGAATCTCACTGCTTTGTGTGGCCGATTTCTCGGCACCTCGAAGTTTAGAAGGCATTGATCGCGTATGACCAAAGTTCTCTTTCTGCAAGGTCCTCCGTCGGTTTTCTGGCGCGAGCTTTCCCAAGGGTTCGAAGCCAGGGGCGTGGAGACGAGGAGAGTGAACTTCTCCTTCGGTGATCAGGTCTACTGGTTCAAGCGCGGAGCGATCAACTACCGCGGAACTTTGAAGGCATGGCCGCGCTATCTTGCAGCGCTTCTGAAGCGGGAAGGCATCACCGACATTCTTTATTATGCGGATCGGTTGCCATATCACCGGCTTGCCGCGCGTGTCGCGCGGCGCCTTGGTGTGCGCTGTCACGCCGTGGAATTCGGTTATCTCCGACCTGACTGGATCACGCTTGAGCGTGACGGTATGGGGCGTTTCTCTCATTTTCCGAACGATCCGGACCGTATTCGCCAGATCGCCGCTAAGGTGGCCGATCCGGATTTGAAGAACCGCTATCCGCATACATTCGGGCAGGAGGCGACCAACGAGGTAATCTATAATCTGGTCGCCTATTTCGGCCGGATGATGTTTCCCTTTTATCGCTCCGACAAATATTACGACCCGTTGTTCGACTACCTATCCTGGCTGCCGCGCATGTTCCGTGAGAGGCACGATTTGCCGGAGGGGTATTTCGACGACAAGCTGAAGCGCAACTATCTGCTCGCGCTCCAACTCCAGAGCGATTACCAGATCAGGGCGAATTCGCCCTATAGGCATATTTCGCAGATGCTGGATCAGGTCATGCAGTCGTTTGCGCGTCATGCGCCTGAAAACGGCCGGTTGATCATCAAGCAGCATCCGCTCGATAATGATCTTGAGAACTGGCGCAAGGTCGTTGCTGAACTTGCCGCGAAATATCGGATCGAAAATCGTGTCGCCTTTATCGAAAAAGGCAATCTTGCGGAAATCCTGCGCGAGTGCCACGGTTCCATCGTGGTCAATTCCACGACAGGTCTTCACAGTCTGCGGGCAGACGTCCCTACCATCGTCTTGGGTGCTGCTGTCTTCGATATACCCGGACTGACGCATCAGGGTGGACTGGATGTATTCTGGCGGCATCCCGAGCGAATCGACCGAAGCCTTCTGGCCTGCTTCATCAAGGCGCTGGCCGGTGCGATCCAGATAAAGGGTAATTTCTATCATTCCGAAGGTCGCAAGCTCGGTATTTCGACAATCGTCGATCGAGTGATAGGGCAACTCGTGAATGAGCCGGATGCCTATGTTGCGCAGCCTCCTCGTTTGGCGTGGAAGCGCCTGCCGCTGACCAATGAGCGCAAGGGGGGGGCTGCTGTTTTGCCGGGGGCGATGGATCTTGCCGGCAGCGATATTCTTGGCGCCGCCGAGCCCGCTTTCGCGACCGTTCGTGCCGTAGATGCCGGCGATCGGCGCGGCGATGCATATTGAACATGTCGGAAACGAAAAAACATACTTGCCAAGTGGGGCAACGCACCGTAAAGGGAGCGCCTAGCTTAAAGACGACGCGGAATCGAATGTGATTTTTGCAGTCGGATAGGGCGAAGGGGTATAGCTCAGTTGGTAGAGCGGCGGTCTCCAAAACCGCAGGTCGTCGGTTCAAGCCCGGCTGCCCCTGCCACTCAATAAAGCTCGCTAGGCTGGATGATTGATCCGCCGGGGCTGTGCCGAGTGGATCGGCGAAATTTAATCGAACATTGTTTTTCCTCTTGTGCAAAGGGGACGCGGTGTTTATGTAGGGAAAAACAGACACGCGGTGCGTGGGGCTGAGCGAGTTCGGCTTTACGTGCCGTAATTGCGTGGAAAATCGATGGCATCCAAAACCAATCCGGTCACGTTCTTTAAGCAGGTTCGTTCCGAAGGTCTGAAAATCACTTGGCCGTCCCGCCGCGAGACAGCGATCTCCACGGCTATGGTTCTGGTTATGGTTGTCTTTGCTGCCCTGTTTTTCTTCGCGGCGGATCAGTTGATGGGCTGGCTTTTGCGCCTGATCCTGAACGTCAGCGTTTAAAACTGGAGAGTGAAGATGGCGGCACGCTGGTATATCGTCCACGCATATTCGAACTTCGAGAAGAAGGTCGCAGACGACATCGAGAACAAGGCTCGCCAGAAGGGGCTTGAGCATCTGTTCGAAAGGATTCTCGTTCCGACTGAAAAGGTGACGGAAGTGCGCCGCGGCCGCAAGGTCGATAGCGAGCGCAAATTCTTCCCGGGTTACGTGCTTGTTCGCGCAAACCTGACGGATGAGGCCTATCACCTGATCAAGAATACGCCCAAGGTTACGGGCTTCCTCGGTTCCGACAATAAGCCGGTTCCGATCCCGGATTTCGAGGCTGAGCGTATCCTCGGTCAGGTCCAGGAAGGCGTGGAGCGTCCGAAGTCCTCGATCTCGTTCGAGATTGGCGAGCAGGTTCGCGTTTCGGATGGTCCTTTCGCATCGTTCAACGGTGTCGTTCAGGATGTCGACGAAGAGCGTGCGCGTCTCAAGGTCGAAGTATCGATCTTCGGTCGCGCAACCCCGGTCGAGCTGGAATACGCTCAGGTCGAGAAGGTCTGATTTCAAGTTGGGGCCCGCATGTCGGGCCTCGGGCGGTGTACGCCGCGAACCGCGTGGAAGGTGAGGAGTCTTAGCCGGGCTCCAATGATCCGAACCACGCAACCGCAGCCGCCGGAGAAATCCGGCAAGTTGGGTCGGGAAACCGCCCCGTTAGTGAAAGGCAGAGAGATATGGCTAAGAAAGTAGCAGGCCAGCTCAAGCTTCAGGTCAAGGCAGGATCGGCAAACCCGTCCCCGCCGATCGGCCCGGCGCTTGGTCAGCGTGGCATCAACATCATGGAATTCTGCAAGGCGTTCAATGCCGCCACGCAGGAAATGGAAAAGGGTATGCCGATCCCGGTCGTCATCACCTATTACCAGGACAAGTCCTTCACCTTCGTCATGAAGCAGCCGCCGGTTTCTTACTGGCTGAAGAAGGAAGCGAAGATCACCTCCGGTTCCAAGACGCCTGGTAAGGGCGGCAAGGCCGGTACTCTCACCAAGGCTCAGATCAAGTCGATCGCCGAAGCCAAGATGAAGGATCTCAACGCTGCCGATATCGAAGGCGCAATGGCCATGATCGAGGGTTCTGCCCGCGCCATGGGTCTGGAAGTGGTGGCTTAATATGGCAAAGCTTGCAAAGCGTATTCAGAAGATCCGCGAAGGCGTTGATCCGACCAAGCTCGTAGCCCTTTCCGACGCCATTTCGATGGTCAAGGAACGCGCAACCGCCAAGTTCGACGAGACCGTTGAAATCGCAATGAACCTCGGCGTTGACCCGCGTCATGCCGACCAGATGGTTCGTGGCGTTGTCAACCTGCCGAACGGCACCGGCCGCGACGTTCGCGTTGCCGTCTTCGCACGTGGCGCCAAGGCTGATGAAGCCAAGGCTGCAGGCGCAGACATCGTCGGCGCAGAAGACCTGCTGGAAATCGTCCAGGGCGGCAAGATCGACTTCGATCGTTGCATTGCAACCCCGGACATGATGCCGCTCGTCGGTCGCCTCGGTAAGGTTCTCGGCCCGCGTGGCATGATGCCGAACCCGAAGGTTGGTACGGTTACGATGGACGTCACGGGTGCCGTCAAGGCTTCCAAGGGTGGTGCTGTTGAATTCCGCGTCGAAAAGGCCGGTATCGTTCACGCTGGCATCGGCAAGGCTTCCTTCGACGCCAAGGCGCTCGAAGAAAACATCAAGGCCTTCGCTGACGCCGTCATCAAGGCAAAGCCGGCTGGCGCCAAGGGTAACTACGTCAAGCGCGTAGCGATCTCCTCGACCATGGGGCCAGGCGTCAAGATCGACCCGTCGTCGGTTACTGCTGCTTAATGACTGAATTTCCGAAGCTCAGAGTTTTCTCTGGGCTTCGGTCGCATGAATTCCCAACCCTGAAGGGCCAATCCTGAGGGGGAGGGGATTTCCGGAGAAATCCGGAATTCCTGTCCGAGATTGCGGGTGGCTGAAATCCTTCTGGATGATGCCTTAATCGAATGACCTGCATGAGACGGGTAAGAACCCAGAATTTGGAAGTGCGTATAGCGCTTCGATATTCGGTTCGAGCCTAGTGTGCCTTGTGCCTGAAGCCTTTGGTTTCAGTGCGGGGGGACAGGATCCTCAACCGCCGCTTACGGTCTCTCCGGAGATCGTCTGAGGCAAAGGCAACCCGGTGGGACTTGCAGGATTGCGGTCCTACCAACTGGAGACAGACAGTGGAAAGAGCGGAAAAGCGCGAATTTGTCACGGAGCTGAACGAAGTCTTCAAGGCTTCTGGTTCGGTTGTCGTGGCCCACTATGCTGGTGTCACAGTCGCACAGATGAACGATTTTCGTTCGAAGATGCGCGCTGCTGGCGGCACCGTCAAAGTCGCGAAGAACCGTCTGGCCAAGATCGCTCTTCAGGGCACGGAATCCGAATCGATGTCTGACCTGTTCAAGGGTCAGACGCTCATCGCTTACAGCGATGATCCGATTACGGCTCCGAAGGTCGTCATGGATTTCGCCAAGACCAACGACAAGATCGTTGTTCTCGGTGGCGCCATGGGCGCGACCTCGCTGAATGCGGATGCAGTCAAGTCGCTTGCGACCCTGCCTTCGCTGGACGAACTGCGTGCAAAGCTGGTGGGTATGATTCAGACCCCGGCAACCCGCATCGCAGGCGTCGTACAGGCACCGGCAAGTCAGCTTGCTCGCGTGTTTGCAGCATATGCCAAGAAGGACGAAGCCGCGTAAGGCGGAACTTCGCTGTTTATTTAAAACCAGTTCGAACCGAACAGAAGGAACTACAAAATGGCTGATCTCGCAAAGATCGTTGAAGACCTCTCGGCCCTGACCGTCCTGGAAGCTGCTGAGCTTTCCAAGCTTCTCGAAGAAAAGTGGGGCGTTTCCGCTGCTGCTCCGGTAGCAGTTGCTGCTGCTGGCGGCGCTGGCGCACCGGCTGCTGCTGAAGAAGAAAAGACCGAGTTCGACGTTATCCTGGTTGACGCTGGCGCCAACAAGATCAACGTCATCAAGGAAGTCCGCGCCATCACCGGTCTCGGCCTCAAGGAAGCCAAGGACCTCGTCGAAGGCGCTCCGAAGGCTGTCAAGGAAGCTGTTTCCAAGGCTGAAGCCGCTGACCTCAAGAAGAAGCTTGAAGAAGCCGGCGCTAAGGTCGACGTCAAGTAATACTGGAATGTGGCGGGGGAGAGCCTATCTCTCTCCCGTCCGTTTCTTTTCGAACTTATTACCCAGGATCCGTATGAAAACGGGTCCTGGGTAATGGGTTCTCAAGAGGATGGTCCCCACCGAAGTGCTAGGCAATCCGGCTTAGGGTTTCGGCAAGCGGGACGAGATTGAGAAACCATGTTCGATGGTATATCGGTTGGCCTCCGATAGCCGTCCGTTGCAGGCCCGGATGCAATTTTGAAGGAGCGACGATGGCTCAGCAGACCCTTTCGTTTAATGGTCGCAGGCGCGTACGCAAGTTTTTTGGTAAGATCCCCGAAGTCACGGAAATGCCGAACCTCATCGAGGTTCAGAAGGCATCCTATGACCAATTCCTGATGGTAGAAGAGCCCAAGGGCGGCCGTCCGGACGAAGGCCTGAATGCGGTCTTCAAGTCCGTCTTCCCGATCACGGATTTCTCCGGCGCTTCGATGCTCGAGTTCGTTTCCTACGAATTCGACCCGCCGAAGTTCGACGTCGAGGAATGCCGTCAGCGCGACCTGACCTACGCAGCTCCCCTGAAGGTGACGCTGCGCCTCATCGTATTCGATATTGACGAGGATACGGGCGCGAAGTCCATCAAGGACATCAAGGAACAGTCTGTCTACATGGGCGACATGCCGCTCATGACGGATAACGGTACGTTCATCGTCAACGGCACCGAACGCGTTATCGTGTCCCAGATGCACCGTTCGCCGGGCGTCTTCTTCGACCACGACAAGGGCAAGAGCCATTCTTCCGGCAAGCTGCTCTTTGCGGCTCGCGTCATCCCGTATCGCGGTTCCTGGCTCGATATCGAATTCGACGCCAAGGACATCGTTTTTGCCCGTATCGACCGTCGCCGCAAGATCCCGGTATCTTCGCTGCTGATGGCACTCGGCATGGACGGCGAAGAGATCCTGTCGACCTTCTACACGAAGTCGAACTATGAGCGTTCCGGCGACGGCTGGCGCATTCCGTTCCAGGCCGAGACGCTCAAGGGCGCCAAGGCTCTGTCGGAAATGGTCGACGCCGATACTGGCGAAGTCGTAGTTGAAGCCGGCAAGAAGCTGACCCCGCGTCTGCTCCGTCAGCTGACCGAAAAGGGCCTCAAGGCCTTGAAGGCCACCGACGAAGACCTTTACGGCAACTACCTCGCTGAAGACATCGTCAACTACTCGACCGGTGAGATCTATCTCGAAGCCGGCGACGAAATCGACGAGAAGACTCTGCCGATCATCCTCGAAGCTGGCTTCGACGAGATCCCGGTTCTCGGCATCGATCACATCAATATCGGCGCCTACATCCGCAACACGCTTGCGGCTGACAAGAACGAGAACCGTCAGGACGCTCTGTTCGACATCTACCGCGTCATGCGTCCGGGTGAGCCGCCGACCATGGAATCCGCGGAAGCCATGTTCAACTCGCTGTTCTTCGACGCAGAGCGCTACGACCTCTCGGCCGTTGGTCGCGTCAAGATGAACATGCGTCTCGACCTGCAGGTCGAAGATACCGTTCGCGTTCTGCGCAAGGACGACATCCTGGCCGTGGTCAAGATGCTGGTCGAGTTGCGTGACGGCAAGGGCGAAATCGACGACATCGACAACCTCGGCAACCGCCGTGTTCGTTCGGTCGGCGAGCTGATGGAAAACCAGTACCGTCTCGGCCTGCTCCGTATGGAGCGCGCGATCAAGGAACGCATGTCGTCGATCGAGATCGACACCGTCATGCCGCAGGACCTGATCAACGCCAAGCCGGCTGCTGCTGCCGTTCGCGAATTCTTCGGCTCCTCGCAGCTGTCGCAGTTCATGGACCAGGTGAACCCGCTTTCGGAAATCACCCACAAGCGCCGTCTTTCGGCTCTTGGACCGGGTGGTCTGACCCGTGAGCGCGCAGGCTTCGAAGTCCGCGACGTTCATCCGACCCACTACGGCCGTATTTGCCCGATCGAAACGCCGGAAGGCCCGAACATCGGTCTGATCAACTCGCTGGCAACCTTCGCCCGCGTCAACAAGTACGGCTTCATTGAATCGCCGTACCGCAAGATCGTTGACGGCGTCGTCACCAAGGACGTGATCTACCTCTCCGCCATGGAAGAGGCCAAGTATTACGTGGCTCAGGCCAATTCCGAGCTGACGGCTGAAGGCGCTTTCGTTGAAGAGTTCGTGGTTTGCCGTCATGCCGGCGAAGTCATGCTGTCTCCGCGCGACACCATCAACCTGATGGACGTTTCGCCGAAGCAGCTGGTTTCGGTTGCTGCCGCTCTGATCCCATTCCTCGAAAACGACGACGCCAACCGCGCCCTCATGGGCTCGAACATGCAGCGTCAGGCCGTTCCGCTGGTTCGCGCCGAAGCTCCGTTCGTCGGCACCGGCATGGAACCGGTCGTTGCCCGTGACTCCGGTGCGGCGATCGCTGCCCGTCGTGGCGGCGTGGTCGACCAGGTCGATGCGACGCGTATCGTTATCCGCGCTACGGAAGATCTCGATGCCGGCAAGTCCGGTGTTGACATTTACCGCCTGCAGAAGTTCCAGCGCTCTAACCAGAACACCTGCGTCAACCAGCGTCCGCTGGTCGCCGTCGGCGACGTTCTGAACCGCGGTGACATCATCGCTGACGGTCCGTCTACGGATCTCGGTGACTTGGCACTCGGCCGCAACGCGCTCGTCGCGTTCATGCCTTGGAACGGCTACAACTACGAAGACTCGATCCTGATGTCGGAACGCATCGTCGCTGACGACGTGTTCACCTCCATCCACATCGAAGAATTCGAAGTTGCTGCCCGCGACACGAAGCTTGGTCCGGAAGAAATCACGCGTGACATTCCGAACGTTTCGGAAGAAGCGCTGAAGAATCTCGACGAAGCCGGTATCGTCTACATCGGTGCGGAAGTTGCTCCTGGCGACATCCTCGTCGGCAAGATCACGCCGAAGGGCGAAAGCCCGATGACGCCGGAAGAAAAGCTTCTGCGCGCCATCTTCGGTGAAAAGGCTTCCGACGTCCGCGACACGTCCATGCGCATGCCTCCGGGCACGTTTGGCACGATCGTCGAAGTTCGCGTCTTCAATCGTCACGGCGTCGAAAAGGACGAACGTGCGATGGCGATCGAGCGTGAGGAAATCGAACGCCTCGCCAAGGACCGCGACGACGAACAGGCGATCCTCGACCGTAACGTCTACAGCCGTCTGGTCGACATGCTGCGTGGACAGATGTCGGTTGCCGGTCCGAAGGGCTTCAAGAAGGGCGTCGAACTTTCCAACGCCGTCGTCTCCGAATATCCCCGCTCTCAGTGGTGGATGTTCGCAGTCGAAGACGAGAAGGTTCAGGGCGAGATCGAAGCTCTGCGCGGCCAGTACGATGAGTCCAAGTCGCTGCTCGAGCATCGCTTCATGGACAAGGTTGAAAAGGTCCAGCGCGGCGACGAAATGCCTCCGGGCGTCATGAAGATGGTCAAGGTCTTCGTCGCTGTGAAGCGCAAGATCCAGCCGGGCGACAAGATGGCCGGCCGTCACGGTAACAAGGGCGTTGTCTCGCGTATCGTGCCTGTCGAAGACATGCCGTTCCTCGAAGACGGAACGCATGTCGACATCTGCTTGAACCCGCTCGGTGTTCCGTCGCGTATGAACGTCGGTCAGATCCTCGAAACCCACCTTGCCTGGGCTTGCGCCGGCATGGGTAAGAAGATCGGCGAGATGCTCGACGAGTATCGCAAGACCATGGACATCAGCAACCTGAAGACTGTCCTGACGGACGTGTACTCCAGTGAGGCGAAGGACGAAGTGGCACACTTCGACGACGACGCGCTCGTCAAGCTTGCCGAACAGTCCCGTAAGGGCGTCTCCATCGCAACGCCGGTCTTCGACGGTGCGCATGAGCCGGACGTTGCTGCGATGCTGAAGAAGGCAGGCCTGCACGAAAGCGGTCAGTCGGTTCTGTACGATGGTCGTACCGGCGAGCCCTTCGACCGTAAGGTCACCGTCGGCTACATGTACATGATCAAGCTGAACCACCTCGTGGACGACAAGATCCATGCGCGTTCGATCGGCCCGTACTCGCTCGTCACCCAGCAGCCGCTCGGTGGTAAGGCGCAGTTCGGCGGCCAGCGCTTCGGGGAAATGGAAGTCTGGGCTCTGGAAGCCTATGGCGCAGCCTACACCCTGCAGGAAATGCTGACCGTGAAGTCGGACGACGTGGCCGGCCGTACCAAGGTCTACGAGGCGATCGTCCGTGGCGACGACACGTTCGAGGCGGGCATTCCGGAGAGCTTCAACGTTCTCGTCAAGGAAATGCGCTCGCTCGGTCTGTCGGTCGAGCTGGAAAACTCGAAGGTCGAGTTGCCAGCCGAAGGTCAGCTGCCGGACGCAGCCGAATAATCGTCAAGGAGGCGCGCGCTGTCTGCGCGCGCCGCTCCCTGCACCGGTTCCCGCCGGGTGTCGGGGAAAGTTTTGCCGCATTTTGCGGCTAGCACCGTACTGACGTGACAGACCATCCATCGCGGGAAACAGGATGGTACCGTCGCAAGCCGAGGGCTCTTTGCCCCAAAGGAGATAGGCATGAACCAAGAGGTCATGAACCTTTTCAATCCGCAGATGCCTGCGCAACACTTTGACTCGATCCGTATTTCGATCGCGTCGCCCGAGAAGATTCTCTCCTGGTCCTATGGCGAAATCAAAAAGCCGGAGACCATCAACTACCGTACGTTCAAGCCGGAACGTGACGGTCTTTTCTGCGCGCGTATCTTCGGTCCCATCAAGGACTACGAATGCCTGTGCGGCAAGTACAAGCGCATGAAGTACAAGGGCATCATCTGCGAAAAGTGCGGCGTCGAAGTTACGCTGTCGCGCGTTCGCCGTGAGCGCATGGGCCATATCGAGCTCGCCGCTCCGGTCGCCCATATCTGGTTCCTGAAGTCGCTTCCTTCGCGCATCTCGACCCTGCTCGACATGACGCTGAAGGATGTCGAACGCGTTCTCTATTTCGAGAACTACATCGTCACCGAGCCGGGCCTGACCGCTCTCAAGGAGAACCAGCTTCTCTCCGAAGAAGAGTATATGCTCGCCATCGACGAATATGGTGAAGACCAGTTCACGGCGATGATCGGCGCGGAAGCCATCTACGAGATGCTCGCTTCGATGAACCTCGAAAAGATCGCCGGCGACCTGCGTGCGGAACTTGCTGAGACGACTTCTGAACTGAAGCAGAAGAAGTTCATGAAGCGCCTGAAGATCGTCGAGAACTTCATCGAATCCGGCAACCGCCCGGAATGGATGATCATGAAGGTCGTTCCGGTCATCCCGCCGGACCTGCGTCCGCTGGTTCCGCTTGATGGCGGCCGTTTCGCGACGTCCGACCTCAACGATCTGTACCGCCGCGTCATCAACCGTAACAACCGTCTGAAGCGCCTGATCGAACTGCGAGCTCCGGGCATCATCATCCGTAACGAAAAGCGCATGCTGCAGGAATCTGTAGACGCGCTGTTCGACAACGGCCGCCGTGGCCGCGTCATCACCGGCGCCAACAAGCGTCCGCTGAAGTCGCTGTCCGACATGCTCAAGGGCAAGCAGGGCCGCTTCCGTCAGAACCTTCTCGGCAAGCGCGTCGACTATTCCGGTCGTTCGGTCATCGTGACTGGTCCGGAACTGAAGCTGCACCAGTGCGGCCTGCCGAAGAAGATGGCGCTCGAACTGTTCAAGCCGTTCATCTACGCCCGTCTTGACGCCAAGGGCTTCTCGTCCACCGTCAAGCAGGCCAAGAAGCTGGTTGAAAAGGAAAAGCCGGAAGTCTGGGATATCCTCGACGAGGTTATCCGCGAGCATCCGGTTCTCTTGAACCGCGCACCGACGCTGCACCGCCTGGGCATCCAGGCCTTCGAACCGACCCTGGTCGAAGGCAAGGCAATTCAGCTGCATCCGCTCGTCTGCACGGCCTTCAACGCCGACTTCGACGGTGACCAGATGGCTGTTCACGTGCCGCTGTCGCTCGAAGCTCAGCTCGAAGCCCGCGTCCTGATGATGTCGACGAACAACATCCTGCATCCGGCAAACGGTGCACCGATCATCGTTCCGTCGCAGGACATGGTTCTCGGCCTGTATTACCTGTCGATCATGAACGAGCGCGAGCCGGGCGAAGGCATGGCCTTCTCCGACATGGGCGAACTGCACCATGCGCTGGAAAACAAGGTCGTCACGCTGCATTCGAAGATCAAGGGTCGTTTCAAGACCATGGATGCCGACGGCAAGTTGGTTTCCAAGATCTATGACACGACGCCTGGCCGTCTGATCATTGGCGAGCTTCTGCCGAAGAACGTCAACGTGCCGTTCGAGACCTGTAACCAGGAAATGACCAAGAAGAACATCTCCAAGATGATCGACACGGTCTACCGTCATTGCGGTCAGAAGGACACGGTCATATTCTGCGACCGGATCATGCAGCTCGGCTTTACCCATGCTTGCCGCGCCGGCATTTCGTTCGGCAAGGACGACATGATCATCCCGGATTCCAAGGAGAAGATCGTCGGTGATACCGAGGCTCTCGTTAAGGAATACGAGCAGCAGTACAATGACGGCCTGATCACTCAGGGCGAAAAGTACAACAAGGTCGTTGACGCCTGGGGCAAGGCAACCGAAAAGGTCGCCGAAGACATGATGGCCCGCATTAAGGCTGTCGAATTCGACGCTGAGACCGGTCGCCAGAAGCCGATGAACGCGATCTACATGATGTCCCACTCGGGTGCCCGTGGTTCTCCGAACCAGATGCGCCAGCTGGGCGGCATGCGCGGCCTGATGGCGAAGCCGTCGGGTGAAATCATCGAGACCCCGATCATCTCGAACTTCAAGGAAGGCCTGACCGTTAACGAGTACTTCAACTCGACCCACGGTGCCCGTAAGGGTCTGGCAGACACCGCCTTGAAGACGGCAAACTCCGGTTACCTGACCCGTCGTCTCGTCGACGTAGCCCAGGACTGCATCGTCAACCTCGTGGATTGCGGCACTGAAAACGGCCTCACCATGACTGCCATCGTCGATGCTGGTCAGGTTGTTGCTTCGATCGGCGCTCGCGTTCTCGGACGTACGGCACTCGACAACATCGACCACCCGGTAACGGGCGATCGTATCGTTGATGCCGGCAAGATGATCCTCGAGCCGGAGGTCATCGAAATCGAGAAGGCTGGCATCCAGTCGATCCGCATTCGCTCCGCACTGACCTGCGAAGTTCAGACAGGCGTCTGCTCGGTCTGCTACGGCCGTGACCTTGCTCGCGGTACGCCGGTCAACATGGGCGAAGCAGTCGGCGTTATCGCTGCTCAGTCCATCGGCGAGCCGGGCACGCAGCTGACCATGCGTACGTTCCACCTTGGTGGTACGGCAAACGTGGTCGACCAGTCGTTCCTGGAAGCATCGTATGAAGGTACGATCCTGATCAAGAACCGCAACATGCTGCGGAACTCGGAAAACGTTCTCGTCGCCATGGGCCGTAACATGGCCATCACCATTCTCGACGAGCGTGGTGTCGAGCGTTCCTCGCAGCGTGTCGCTTACGGTTCTAAGATCCATGTCGATGACGGCGACAAGGTTCGTCGCGGTCAGCGTCTGGCAGAGTGGGATCCGTATACACGCCCGATGATGACGGAAGTCGCCGGTACGGTTCAGTTCGAGGATGTCGTCGACGGCATCTCGGTTCTGGAATCGACCGACGAATCTACCGGCATCACCAAGCGTCAGGTTATCGACTGGCGTTCGACGCCGCGCGGTGCGGACCTCAAGCCGGCAATCGTCATCAAGGACGCTTCCGGTGCGATCATGAAGCTGTCGCGTGGTGGTGAGGCCCGTTTCAACCTGTCGGTTGAAGCAATCCTCTCCGTCGAACCGGGCCAGAAGATCGCCCAGGGCGACGTGCTTGCACGTATCCCGATGGAAAGCGCCAAGACCAAGGACATCACCGGTGGTCTGCCGCGCGTCGCAGAACTGTTCGAAGCACGTCGTCCGAAGGACCACGCTATCATCGCTGAAATCGATGGTACGATCCGCCTCGGCCGCGACTACAAGAACAAGCGTCGCGTCATGATCGAGCCGGCCGAAGATGGTGTCGAACCGGTCGAATACCTGATCCCGAAGGGCAAGCCCTTCCATCTTCAGGATGGCGACTACATCGAAAAGGGTGACTACATCCTCGACGGCAATCCTGCGCCGCACGACATTCTGGCGATCAAGGGCGTGGAAGCACTCGCTTCCTACCTCGTGAACGAAATCCAGGAAGTCTACCGTCTGCAGGGCGTTGTCATCAACGACAAGCACATCGAAGTCATCGTCCGTCAGATGCTTCAGAAGGTCGAAATCACCGATGCCGGCGACAGCCAGTACATCGTCGGTGATAATGTCGACCGCATCGAGCTTGAAGATGCCAACGACGCGCTGATCGAAGAAGGCAAGAAGCCTGCCTATGGCGAGCCGGTTCTGCTCGGCATCACCAAGGCATCGCTGCAGACGCCGTCCTTCATCTCGGCTGCATCCTTCCAGGAAACCACCAAGGTTCTCACAGAAGCTGCAATCGCCGGCAAGATCGACACGCTGCAGGGCCTGAAGGAAAACGTCATCGTCGGCCGCCTGATCCCGGCTGGTACAGGTGGTACCATGACCCAGATCCGTCGTATCGCAACCACGCGCGACGACTTGATCCTAGACGAGCGCAAGAAGGGCACTGGTGCAGACTCGGCAACGCCGATGCTGCAGAACCTGAACCCGGAGAAAACGCCTGCCGAATAAGGCAGGCGAGGGGGATTTCCTCCCGTTTTCGCGACGCATTCAAAAACGCCCGGAGCAATCCGGGCGTTTTTATTTTGACTAATTCTAAAGTGTTGATCGAAGACAAGGCATCAATTTGGAGCCGTTCTAAGCTTCTCGCATTTGATGATGATGGAGGCTCGAATGAAAAAGCTAATGACGTCCGTCGCTGCCTGTCTGCTTCTGGCAACGACCGCTTATGCTGCCGATCTCAATCCTGCGGAACTGAGGCAACAGGCGCAGGAACTGTTCAAGCCATTGCCTTCGACTGTTCCGGCGGTGAAGGGCAACAAGATCACGGCGGAAAAGATCGCGCTCGGCAAGGCGCTCTTCTTTGACCCGCGCATGTCTGCATCCGGCGTCTTTTCCTGCAATTCCTGCCATAATCTGGCGACCGGCGGCGACGACAATCTCGAAACTTCGATCGGTCACGGTTGGCAGAAGGGACCGCGTAACTCTCCTACGGTCTTCAACGCGGTCTTTAATATCGCCCAGTTCTGGGACGGACGGGCGGAAGATCTCAAGGCTCAGGCAAAAGGCCCGGTTCAGGCGGGTGTCGAAATGGCCAATACGCCCGGCCAGGTGGTCGCAACCCTGAAATCCATGCCGCGATATGTAGAGTGGTTCAAGGCGGCATTCCCCGGCGATGCGGATCCGGTGACATTCGATAATTTCGCCATGGCGATCGAAGCCTTCGAGGCTACGCTGATAACACCGGCACCGTTCGATTCATTCCTCAATGGTGATGATGATGCATTGACCGCAGAGGCAAGGCAGGGCCTGCAGCTTTTCATGGACAAGGGCTGCGCATCCTGCCATGCGGGCATCAATGTGGGCGGGGAGGGCTATTATCCGTTTGGTCTGATCGAGAAGCCAGGCGCCGATGTTCTTCCTGAAAATGACAAAGGTCGCTTTGCGGTGACAAATACGGCTGACGACAGTTACGTCTTCCGCGCCGCGCCACTTCGTAACATTGCGCTCACCGCGCCTTATTTCCATTCCGGCAAGGTCTGGGGTCTAAAGCAGGCTGTGGCAATCATGGGTACGGCGCAGTTAGGTGAAAAGCTGGAAGGCAACGACGTCGATCTGATCGTCGCGTTTCTGGAAAGCCTGACGGGCAGGGCGCCAGATGTAACCTACCCGGTTCTACCTGCAGAAACGGCAACAACGCCTAAGCCGGCCAGTCAGATAATACCGGTCAAGTAGGCCGGGGAGACGAGAAATTTTCCCGCATGGGGCAAAGGCCGTGCCGAAACAGGGGCGGCCTTTATCCCAGGAGGTCGGACATAAGCCCGATTCTTGCTGTGGGGTGATAGTGCCCTTAGTCGAAACGGATGATCGCGACTTCGCCCTCCAGGGCGCCCTGATAGGCAGAAGCATGTGGTTCTTCCGGCGGTTCGTCCTGGAGCACGCCGATCTGATCGAGATCTGCTTCCAGAAAACCTTCCTCAGAAAGGGCATTCAACGCGTCTCTCACAGCGGTATCGTCATCGGGCGCACGCAGCATGATGTGGAGTTCGATACCTTCGCCCCCCTTCGTCTCATAGGCCTTGCCAATGATGATGAAGATCATCGGGTCGTCGGTATTGTCGTTGTCTGCGGGTGAAATCATGATATTCTCCTGAATGGGCCTTCATAAGGGAAGATAGTCCCGTCTGAAAAGTTCCCGGTTTCAATAGACGTCTCGACTGCGATTCCCAAACACAATCGCGACTCGGTTCCAATATCGATATGCCGACTGCTGCCGCGCTGATGAAAACCCCGCAAAACCGGCGCCTGAACCATTATTTTGGGGCCGACCCTTGACGCAGAAGGGTTAAGACAGTAAACGCCCGGCATCGGAAGCCATGTGAGACTCGTGCGTCCGGGATTAATCTATTCCGGAACTCGTCTCAAACAGGCTCCTAAAACGCACGTAGACTATATGAATGCTGCACGCACGACGCATGAATAATGCGTCCTCTGTCTTCCGTGGTCCATCCGAAAACGGGATCGGGCCACGTTTGTGTATGAGGAAAGTGCGTGTTGCCGCCGGAAACGGCATCTCGATGGTCCCGAAAGGGGCTTTGAAGAAGATTTTGCAAGGGATGGTTATATGCCTACCGTAAACCAGCTGATCCGTAAGCCGCGTCAGGCCAACGTAAAGCGCAATAAGGTTCCTGCTCTGCAGGAAAACCCGCAGAAGCGCGGCGTTTGCACGCGCGTCTACACCACGACCCCGAAGAAGCCGAACTCGGCTCTGCGTAAGGTCGCCAAGATTCGCCTCACCAATGGCTTCGAAGTCATCGGCTACATTCCGGGTGAAGGTCACAACCTGCAGGAACACTCTGTCGTCATGATCCGTGGCGGCCGCGTAAAGGACTTGCCGGGCGTTCGTTACCACATCATCCGCGGCGTTCTCGATACCCAGGGTGTCAAGAATCGTAAGCAGCGTCGTTCGAAGTACGGTGCAAAGCGTCCGAAGTAATCCTTCGGACTTTGACTTTATCAATCCGGCGCTGCGCGAGGTTCTCCGCGTGATAAAGCGCCCGTAACGTTTAGAGACGAGATTAGTATGTCCAGACGCCATCGTGCAGAAAAGCGTGAGATCAACCCGGACCCGAAGTTCGGCGATCTGATCGTCACCAAGTTCATGAATGCCATCATGCTCCACGGCAAGAAGTCCGTAGCTGAAAGCATTGTTTACGGCGCATTTGACGCTGTGCAGGGCAAGGCCAAGTCTGACCCGCTTGCAATCTTCCATTCGGCGCTCGACAATGTCGCGCCGCATGTTGAAGTTCGCTCGCGTCGTGTTGGTGGTGCTACTTACCAGGTTCCGGTTGACGTGCGTCCGGAACGCCGCCAGGCCCTCGCAATTCGCTGGCTGATCACTGCAGCCCGCAAGCGCAACGAAACCACCATGATCGATCGTCTGTCGGGCGAACTCATGGATGCCGCAAACAACCGTGGCTCGGCCGTCAAGAAGCGTGAAGACACGCACAAGATGGCAGACGCGAACCGCGCATTCTCGCACTATCGCTGGTAATCTTAACCGATCGAATTTCGAAAGGCAGTCATTATGGCTCGCGAATATAAAATCGAAGACTACCGCAACTTCGGTATCATGGCGCATATCGACGCCGGCAAGACCACGACCACCGAGCGTATTCTTTACTACACCGGTAAGTCGCACAAGATCGGCGAAGTTCATGACGGCGCAGCCACCATGGACTGGATGGAGCAGGAGCAGGAGCGTGGCATCACGATCACATCCGCTGCCACCACGACCTTCTGGAAGGGCCGTGACGGCAAGATGCGCCGCTTCAACATCATCGACACCCCCGGCCACGTCGACTTCACCATCGAAGTCGAACGTTCGCTGCGCGTTCTCGACGGTGCTGTTGCCCTTCTCGATGCCAACGCTGGCGTAGAGCCGCAGACGGAAACCGTCTGGCGTCAGGCTGAGAAGTACAACGTTCCGCGCATGATCTTCTGCAACAAGATGGACAAGACCGGCGCGGACTTCTACCGCTCGGTTGAAATGATCAAGACCCGTCTTGGCGCCACCGCAGTTGTCATGCAGCTCCCGATCGGTGCAGAAACCGAATTCAAGGGCGTTGTCGACCTGATCGAGATGAACGCGCTCGTATGGCGCGATGAGTCCCTGGGCGCTGCCTGGGACGTTGTCGAGATCCCGGAAGACCTGAAGGAAAAGGCTGCCGAATATCGCGAAAAGCTGATCGAGACCGTTGTCGAGATCGACGAGGAAGCGATGGAAGCATACCTGAACGGCGATCTGCCGGACAACGACAAGATTCGCGCCCTGGTTCGCCGCGGCACGATCGACGTCAAGTTCCACCCGATGTTCTGCGGTACCGCGTTCAAGAACAAGGGCGTTCAGCCGCTTCTCGACGCAGTCGTCGACTATCTGCCGTCGCCGGTCGATATTCCGGCCATCAAGGGCATCGACTTCAAGACCGAAGAAGAAATCGAACGTCATGCTGACGATGCCGAGCCTCTCTCGATGCTCGCGTTCAAGATCATGAACGACCCCTTCGTCGGTTCGCTGACCTTCGCACGCATCTATTCCGGCAAGCTCGAAAAGGGTTCGTCGGTCATCAACACGGTCAAGGACAAGCGCGAGCGCGTCGGCCGTATGCTGCAGATGCACTCGAACTCCCGTGAAGACATCGAAGAAGCCTTTGCAGGCGACATCGTTGCTCTGGCCGGCCTTAAGGAAACCACTACTGGCGATACGCTCTGCGATCCGCTGAAGCCGGTTATCCTCGAGCGCATGGAATTCCCGGAACCGGTCATCCAGATCGCGATCGAGCCGAAGTCCAAGGGCGACCAGGAAAAGATGGGCCTCGCGCTCAACCGCCTGGCTGCTGAAGACCCGTCGTTCCGCGTCAAGACCGACCAGGAATCCGGCCAGACGATCATCGCCGGCATGGGCGAACTTCACCTCGACATTCTCGTCGACCGTATGCGTCGCGAGTTCAAGGTTGAAGCCAACGTCGGTGCTCCGCAGGTTGCCTACCGCGAAACCATCACGCGTCAGCACGAAGAAGACTACACGCACAAGAAGCAGTCCGGTGGTACCGGTCAGTTCGCGCGCGTCAAGATCATCTTCGAACCGAACCCGGAAGGCGAAGAGTTCAAGTTCGAATCCAAGATCGTCGGTGGTGCTGTTCCGAAGGAATACATCCCGGGCGTTCAGAAGGGTATCGAAAGCGTTCTCTCTTCCGGTCCGCTGGCTGGCTTCCCGATGCTCGGCGTCAAGGCTACCCTCATCGATGGTGCCTTCCACGACGTCGACTCCTCGGTCCTTGCCTTCGAAATCGCATCGCGTGCCTGCTTCCGTGAAGCAGCCAAGAAGGCCGGCGCTCAGCTGCTCGAGCCGATGATGAAGGTCGAAGTCGTAACGCCGGAAGATTACGTCGGTGACGTTATCGGCGATCTGAACTCGCGTCGTGGCCAGATCCAGGGCCAGGAACAGCGCGGCATCGCGATCGTTATCAACGCTCACGTTCCGCTGGCGAACATGTTCAAGTACGTCGACAACCTGCGCTCCATGTCCCAGGGCCGCGCGCAGTACTCGATGACCTTCGATCACTACGCACCGGTTCCGTCGAACGTCGCAACCGAAATCCAGGCGAAGTATTCCGGTCAGAAGTAATCGGAATACCCACACTGAATACGCCCCGGTCTCGAACCGGGGCGACAACAAGAATTTAGCCCTCAAGGGCTTGTACAAGATGGAGAGCCTGCAATGGCAAAGAGCAAGTTTGAGCGCAATAAGCCTCACGTCAACATCGGCACGATCGGTCACGTTGACCACGGCAAGACGTCTTTGACGGCTGCGATCACGAAGTTTTTCGGTGAATTCAAGGCGTATGACCAGATCGACGCAGCACCGGAAGAGAAGGCCCGTGGTATCACCATTTCGACGGCACACGTTGAATATGAGACCCCGAACCGTCACTACGCTCACGTTGACTGCCCCGGCCACGCCGACTACGTCAAGAACATGATCACCGGTGCCGCACAGATGGACGGCGCGATCCTGGTTTGCTCGGCAGCCGACGGCCCGATGCCGCAGACCCGCGAGCACATCCTGCTTGCTCGTCAGGTTGGCGTTCCGGCCCTGGTGGTGTTCCTCAACAAGGTCGACCAGGTTGACGACGAAGAACTGCTCGAGCTCGTCGAGCTCGAAGTTCGTGAACTGCTGTCGTCCTACGACTTCCCGGGTGACGACGTTCCGGTCATCAAGGGTTCTGCTCTTGCTGCTCTTGAAGATTCGAACAAGAAGATCGGCGAAGACGCCGTTCGCGAACTGATGGCAGCTGTCGACGCCTACATCCCGACGCCTGAGCGTCCGATCGACCAGCCGTTCCTGATGCCGATCGAAGACGTGTTCTCGATCTCGGGTCGTGGTACGGTCGTGACCGGTCGCGTTGAGCGCGGCATCGTCAAGGTTGGTGAAGAAGTCGAAATCGTCGGCATCCGCGCCACCTCGAAGACGACGGTTACCGGCGTTGAAATGTTCCGCAAGCTGCTCGATCAGGGCCAGGCCGGCGACAACATCGGCGCACTGGTTCGCGGCGTTGACCGTAACGGCGTTGAGCGTGGCCAGATTCTGTGCAAGCCGGGCTCTGTCAAGCCGCACAAGAAGTTCATGGCTGAAGCCTACATCCTGACGAAGGAAGAAGGCGGCCGTCATACGCCGTTCTTCACCAACTACCGTCCGCAGTTCTACTTCCGCACGACGGACGTGACCGGTATCGTTTCTCTGCCGGAAGGCACGGAAATGGTTATGCCTGGCGACAACGTCACGGTTGCTGTTGAACTGATCGTTCCGATCGCGATGGAAGAAAAGCTGCGCTTCGCTATCCGCGAAGGCGGCCGTACCGTCGGCGCAGGCATCGTCGCTTCGATCATCGAGTAATCGATAAAGGGCAGGGCGGTATCTTCGGATGCCGCCCGCTTCAATTTTTTTTAAGCAAGTGGCCTATTGCGACTTGCTTATGACACAAAAACATTGCAAATGGCGCGCAAGCGCGATTTGCGCCTGCTTCGCTTTGGCGATTCAGGAAGTTGCACAAGAATTTAAGGTGGGCCTTCGGGCCTGAAGACTGGAAGTGGGCACCTGCTGGAAGCGGTGTTCTCTTCGATCTTTGAAACCGGTGATCCGCCTTAGGTAAACGAACAACCCGTGCCATCACGTTTGGTATCGGGAGAACAGAAAACAAGGATAACGTCGAATGAACGGCCAAAATATCCGCATTCGCCTTAAGGCATTCGATCACCGTATTCTCGACGCTTCTACGCGCGAGATCGTGTCGACGGCGAAGCGCACCGGAGCAAGTGTCCGGGGCCCCGTTCCGCTTCCGACCCGCATCGAGAAGTTTACGGTTAACCGGTCCCCCCACATCGACAAGAAGAGCCGCGAGCAGTTCGAGATGCGCACTCATAAGCGCCTTCTCGATATCGTTGACCCGACACCGCAGACGGTGGACGCGCTGATGAAGCTCGACCTCGCCGCCGGCGTCGATGTTGAGATCAAGCTCTGAGAAATCAGAGCTGAGTTGGAAGGATTGAACCGATGCGTTCAGGTGTAATTGCACAGAAGATTGGGATGACCCGCGTCTACAACGACGCCGGTGAGCATATCCCGGTAACCGTATTGCGTCTCGACAACTGCCAGGTCGTTGCTCATCGCACTGAAGAGAAGAACGGCTATGTCGCTCTTCAGCTCGGTGCAGGCGCTGCCAAGGTGAAGAACACCTCCAAGGCAATGCGCGGCAACTTTGCCATCGCAAATGTTGAGCCGAAGTCGAAGCTCGTCGAGTTTCGCGTATCTGAAGACAACTTGATTGAAGTTGGCACCGAGCTGAAGGCTGACCATTTTACGGCTGGCCAGCTGGTCGACGTGACCGGTACCTCGATCGGTAAGGGCTTCGCCGGCGCCATGAAGCGCCATAACTTCGGCGGTCTGCGTGCGACCCACGGTGTTTCCGTTTCGCACCGTTCGCACGGTTCGACTGGTAACAACCAGGATCCGGGCAAGGTCTGGAAGGGCAAGCGCATGGCTGGTCACATGGGCCAGACGCGCGTCACCACCCAGAACCTCGAAGTCGTGTCCACCGATGAAGGCCGCGGCCTGATCCTCGTCAAGGGTGCCGTCCCCGGCTCCAAGGGCGCCTGGATCGTTGTTCGCGACGCCGTCAAGTCGGCTGCGAAGTAAGGGAGCCATTATTATGGAATTCAACGTCAAGACCCTCGAAGGCAAAGACGCTGGCAAGGTTTCCCTGTCGGACGCGATCTTCGGCCTCGACCCCCGCGAGGACATCCTCGCTCGTATGGTTCGTTACCAGCTCGCCAAGAAGCAGCAGGGCACGCATCAGACACTGACCCGTGGCGAAGTTTCGCGCACCGGTTCCAAGATGTACAAGCAGAAGGGTACGGGCCGCGCTCGTCACCATTCGGCTCGCGCTCCGCAGTTCCGCGGTGGTGGTAAGGCTCATGGCCCGGTTTCCCGTAGCCACGCCTTCGATCTGCCGAAGAAGGTTCGCGCTCTGGCCCTGCGTCATGCTCTTTCCGCCAAGCTGAAGTCGGAAGATCTGATCGTTATCGACGATCTGGTTGCGACCGAAGCAAAGACCAAGGCTCTCGTCGGCACGTTCGCGTCGCTCGGCCTGACCAATGCTCTGGTTATCGGTGGCGCCGAGCTGGACAGCAACTTCAAGCTCGCAGCCCAGAACATCCCGAACATCGATGTTCTGCCGGTTCAGGGCATCAATGTTTACGACATCCTGCGTCGCGGCAAGCTCGTGCTTTCCAAGGCTGCGGTTGAAGCCCTCGAGGAGCGTTTCAAGTGACCGACATTCGCCACTATGATGTGATCGTATCTCCCTCGATCACCGAAAAGTCGACCCTTCTGTCTGAACAGAATCAGGTTGTCTTCAACGTTGCCAAGACTGCTTCGAAGCCTGAAATCAAGGCTGCCGTAGAAGCTCTCTTCGGTGTGAAGGTCACTGCCGTCAATACGCTGGTCCGTTTGGGCAAGACGAAGCGCTTCCGCGGCTTCATCGGTAAGCAGAAGGACGTCAAGAAGGCTATCGTCACCCTGGCCGAAGGTCAGGCGATCGACGTCTCCACCGGTCTTTGAGGTAAGAAACAATGGCATTGAAAAGCTACAATCCGACGACACCGAGCCAGCGTCAGCTGGTCATCGTCGACCGTTCGGGCCTGTGGAAGGGCAAGCCGGTCAAGGCGCTCACCGAGGGTCTCTCCAAGAGCGGCGGCCGTAACAACAACGGCCGCATCACCGCCCGCTTCATCGGCGGCGGTCACAAGCGTACCTACCGCCTGGTCGACTTCAAGCGTCGCAAGTTCGACGTTGAGGGCACGGTCGAGCGTCTGGAATACGACCCGAACCGCTCTGCATTCATCGCGCTCGTCACCTACACGGACGGCGAACAGGCCTACATCATCGCTCCGCAGCGCCTTGCTGCCGGCGACAAGGTCATCGCTTCCGACAAGGCTGTCGACGTCAAGCCTGGCAACACCATGCCGCTGCAGTACATCCCGGTTGGTTCGATCGTTCATAACGTCGAGATGAAGCCGGGCAAGGGTGGCCAGATCGCTCGTTCGGCTGGCACCTACGTACAGCTCGTCGGTCGTGATAGCGGCATGGCGATCCTTCGTCTGAACTCTGGTGAGCAGCGTCTCGTCCCGGGTTCCTGCCTAGCCTCGATTGGCGCCGTATCCAACCCGGATCACGGCAACATCAATGACGGCAAGGCCGGTCGCACCGTATGGCGTGGCAAGCGTCCGCATAACCGCGGCGTTGTCATGAACCCGGTCGACCACCCGCACGGCGGTGGTGAAGGTCGTACCTCGGGCGGCCGTCATCCGGTCTCGCCTTGGGGCAAGCCCACCAAGGGCAAGCGCACACGTTCGAACAAGTCCACGGACAAGTTCATCATGCGCTCGCGCCACGTGAAGAAGTAAGAGAGGAAGTCGTTCAATGGCTCGTTCAGTATGGAAAGGTCCGTTTGTTGACGGCTATCTTCTCGCCAAGGCTGAGAAGGTACGTGAAGGCGGCCGCAACGAAGTGATCAAGATGTGGAGCCGTCGCTCCACCATCCTGCCGCAGTTCGTCGGTCTCACCTTCGGCGTCTACAATGGCTCGAAGCACATCCCGGTTAATGTCAACGAAGACATGGTCGGTCATAAGTTCGGTGAATTCGCTCCCACCCGGACCTATTACGGTCACGGCGCGGACAAGAAAGCGAAGAGGAAGTAATCATGGCCAAGGCAAAGACCGAACGCCGGCTGAAGGACAACGAAGCACAGGCAGTTGCCCGTACGCTTCGCGTCAGCCCGCAGAAGCTGAACCTGGTTGCCGCCATGATCCGCGGCAAGAAGGTAGAGCGCGCTCTCGCAGAACTCGAGTTCTCGCGCAAGCGCATCTCCGGCACGGTGAAGAAGACTCTCGAGTCTGCTATCGCCAACGCTGAAAACAACCATGACCTCGACGTCGACAGCCTGATCGTAGCGGAAGCTTACGTCGGCAAGTCGATCACCATGAAGCGTTTCCACGCTCGTGGTCGCGGCCGCGCATCGCGCATTGAAAAGCCGTTCGCGCATCTGACGATCGTCGTTCGCGAAGTCGAGGAAAAAGGGGAGGCCGCATAATGGGCCAGAAAATTAATCCGATCGGTTTCCGCCTCGGCATTAACCGCACCTGGGACAGCCGTTGGTTCGCCGATAACTCGGAATACGGCCAGCTGCTCCACGAAGACCTGAAGATCCGTGCATACCTCATGCAGGAACTGAAGCAGGCCGGTATAGCCAAGGTCGTCATCGAGCGTCCGCACAAGAAGTGCCGCGTCACGATCCACTCGGCTCGCCCGGGTCTGATCATCGGCAAGAAGGGTGCAGACATCGAAAAGCTCCGCAAGAAGCTTTCCGAAATGACTTCCTCCGAAACGCACCTCAACATCGTTGAAGTTCGCAAGCCGGAAGTTGATGCGACGCTGGTTGCACAGTCGATCGCTCAGCAGCTCGAACGCCGCGTGGCTTTCCGCCGTGCGATGAAGCGCGCTGTTCAGTCCGCAATGCGTCTTGGCGCCGAAGGCATCAAGATCACCTGCGCCGGCCGTCTGGGTGGCGCGGAAATCGCTCGTACCGAATGGTACCGCGAAGGCCGCGTTCCGCTTCACACGCTGCGTGCAGACATCGACTACGGTACGGCTGAAGCCGAAACCGCATTCGGTATTTGCGGCATCAAGGTCTGGATCTTCAAGGGCGAAATCCTTGAGCACGATCCGATGGCTTCCGAACGTCGCGCGCTGGAAGGCGATGCGCAGGGTCCGGCAAGCCGCGACCGTGATCGTGGCGATCGTCGCCGCGAACGCGAAAACGCTTGATTATCGCTGGCGAAAGATAAGCTCGGAGAAGTAAGAAAATGTTGCAGCCAAAGCGTACCAAGTATCGCAAGCAGTTCAAGGGCCGCATCAAGGGCGTCGCAAAGGGCGGCTTTGACTTGGCATTCGGCGAATTCGGCCTGAAGGCTCAGGAACCGAACCGCGTGAACGCTCGCGAGATCGAAGCGGCTCGCCGCGCGATCACCCGTTATATGAAGCGCGCGGGTCGAGTATGGATCCGCGTCTTCCCTGACGTCCCGGTTACTGCAAAGCCCACCGAAGTTCGTATGGGTAAGGGTAAGGGTTCGGTTGAATACTGGGCTTGCAAGGTCAAGCCTGGTCGTATCATGTTCGAGATCGACGGCGTTTCGGAAGAAATCGCGCGCGAGGCACTTCGCCTCGGTTCTGCCAAGCTCTCGGTCACGACGCGCTTCGTTCAGCGCATCGCAGAGTAAGGAGAAGGCACGATGAAAGCCGAAGACGTACGCGGCCTCAGCGCCGACCAGCTCAAGGACAAGCTCGCCGAGCTCAAGAAGGAGCAGTTCAACCTGCGCTTCCAGAAGGCCACCGGCCAGCTCGAGAAGTCCTCGCGCATCACTGAAGTTCGCAAGGACATCGCTCGCGTGAAAACCATTGCCCGCCAGAAGGCGGCAGAAGCCAAGGCCTAAGGAAGAATAATATGCCAAAACGCATTCTGCAGGGCGTTGTCGTTTCCGACAAGAACGAAAAGACCGTTGTTGTCCGCGTCGAGCGCCGCTTCGCTCACCCTCTGCTTCAGAAGACCGTTCGCCGGTCCAAGAAGTACAAGGCCCATGACGAAAACAACCAGTACAAGGTTGGTGATGTCGTTTCCATCGAGGAATGCGCACCGATCTCCAAGGACAAGCGCTGGACGGTAATTGCCGCCCAGGCTTAAGAAGACCAGGAATTTCCGTCAGGCTATTGCGTCTGGCGGAGAATCCTGTATGAAGCACGCCACTGGCGTAGAACGCTCGGAAACGGGCGTTCTTTTGCTTTGAGCGCACGGAAGGTCCCTTTCAGGGAAACCACCTTGGCAAGACCCATCCCGCGCACACTGAAAATCTGTTCATAGCCGGCATCACGCGCTTCGGTGTGTGGTGTTCCGGTCATTAGAAAAAGGCGACCTGACATGATTCAGATGCAAACAAACCTCGACGTGGCGGATAATTCCGGCGCACGTCGTGTCATGTGCATCAAGGTGCTGGGCGGCTCCAAGCGCAAGTACGCTTCGGTCGGCGACATTATCGTCGTTTCGATCAAGGAAGCTATTCCGCGCGGCCGCGTGAAGAAGGGCGACGTGATGAAGGCGGTTGTTGTGCGTACCGCTAAAGACATCCGTCGCGCCGACGGCAGCGTCATCCGCTTCGATAACAACGCAGCGGTTCTCATCGACAACAAGAAAGAGCCGATCGGCACCCGTATCTTCGGACCGGTTCCGCGCGAACTTCGCGCCAAGAACCACATGAAGATCATCTCGCTGGCTCCAGAAGTACTGTAAGGAGCGGGACCCATGCAGAAGATCAAGAAGGGCGACAACGTCGTCATCCTCGCCGGCAAGGACAAGGGCCGTACCGGTGAAGTTCTCCAGGTTCTGCCGAAGGAAGACCGTGCGGTCGTCCGCGGTATCAACATGGTGAAGCGCCACCAGCGTCAGACCCAGACGCAGGAAGCTGGCATCATCAACAAGGAAGCATCCATCCATCTGTCGAACGTCGCGATCGTTGCGAAAGACGGCAAGCCGACCCGCGTTGGCTTCTCTGTCGTCGACGGTAAGAAGGTGCGTGTAGCCAAGCGTACGGGAGATGTCATCGATGGCTGAGGCAAATTACGAGCCGCGGCTCAAGGTCGAATACACCACCCGCATCCGCGCAGCGCTTCAGGAGCAGTTCTCGTTCGCTAACGAGATGATGATCCCGAAGATGGACAAGATTGTCATCAACATGGGCGTGGGCGAGGCAACTGCCGACTCCAAGAAGCCTACTGTTGCTGCAGCCGACCTTGCTGCGATCGCTGGCCAGAAGCCGGTTATCACGCGCGCCCGCAACTCGATTGCAGGCTTCAAGGTTCGCGAACAGATGCCGATCGGCGCGAAGGTTACCCTTCGTGGCGCCCGCATGTATGAATTCATGGATCGCCTGGTCAACATCGCGCTTCCGCGCGTTCGCGACTTCCGCGGCCTGAACCCGAAGTCCTTTGATGGTCGTGGCAACTTCGCCATGGGCCTCAAGGAGCACATTGTGTTCCCGGAAATCAACTACGACAAGGTTGATCAGATGTGGGGCATGGACATCATCGTTTGCACGACGGCTACGAACGACGACGAAGCACGGGCTCTTCTGAAAGAGTTCAACTTCCCGTTCCGTGCGTAACCGTAACGACGAGCGTTAAAAAGGAACTACGATATGGCGAAGACCAGCGCAGTTGAAAAGAACAAGCGCCGCCGCAAGACGGTCGCCGACCATGCTGCCAAGCGCGCAGCATTGAAGGCAACCATCATGAACCAGGAGCTTCCGATCGAAGAGCGGTTCAAGGCAACTATCAAGCTCGCTTCCCTGCCGCGCGATGGCTCGAAGACGCGTATCCGCAACCGTTGTGAAGTCACCGGTCGCCCGCGCGCTTTCTATCGCAAGCTCAAGATGTCGCGTATCGCGCTTCGTGAGCTCGGCAACCTCGGCAAGGTGCCGGGTATTGTTAAGTCGAGCTGGTAAGGAGATCGTTCGATGACCATGACTGATCCCTTGGGCGATATGCTCACCCGTATCCGCAACGGCGCTTCCCGCCGCAAGAACTCCGTAACGACGCCGGCTTCGCGCCTGCGCGCTCGTGTTCTGGATGTCCTGCAGGCTGAAGGCTACATCCGCGGCTACACCCAGACCGATTTCGGCAACGGCAAGTCCGAGATTGAAATCGAACTGAAGTACTACGAAGGTGCGTCCGTGATCCGTGAGATCGGCCGCGTTTCGAAGCCGGGCCGCCGAGTTTATGTCTCGGTTAAGTCCATTCCGCAGGTCGCGAACGGCCTCGGCATCACCATCCTTTCGACCCCGAAGGGCGTGATGGCCGATCACCAGGCTCGCGAACAGAACGTAGGCGGCGAGGTTCTTTGCTCGGTCTTCTAAGACTGGGCAAGGATCTCCATAACGGACAGACAGGATAACAAAATGTCTCGTATCGGTAAAAAGCCCGTTCCGGTTCCTGCAGGCGTTACGGCTTCGGTCGAAGGCCAGAAGATCACCGCGAAGGGCCCGAAGGGCGAACTTCACTTCGTCGCTAATGACGAAGTCAAGGTTGAGCTGAATGATAACGCCGTTTCGGTGACCCCGGTCAACGATTCCAAGGATGCTCGTTCGAAGTGGGGCATGTCCCGCACGATGGTCGAGAACATCTTCAAGGGCGTTAAGGACGGTTACGAGCGCAAGCTCGAAATCAACGGCGTTGGTTACCGCGCAGCCATGCAGGGCAAGAACCTGCAGCTGGCTCTCGGTTTCTCCCACGACGTAGTCTACGAAGCCCCTGAGGGCATCACCATTGCCGTGCCGAAGCCGACGGAAATCATCGTCTCCGGCATCAACAAGCAGCAGGTCGGTCAGGTTGCCGCGGAAATCCGCGAATACCGTGGTCCCGAGCCCTACAAGGGCAAAGGCGTCAAGTACGCCGAGGAACGGATCGTCCGCAAGGAAGGCAAGAAGAAGTAAGGACGCGGAACAATGGCTACTCGGAAAGAAGCACTCACCAAGCGTGCGAGCCGTGTTCGCCGTCAGATCAAGAAGGTCGCAAATGGCCGTCCGCGTCTGTCGGTTCACCGCTCGTCCAAGAACATCTACGTACAGGTCATCGACGATGTGGCCGGCCGCACGCTTGCAGCCGCCTCCACGCTCGACGCCGACCTGCGCAAGTCGCTGAAGACCGGCGCGGACGTTGCAGCAGCTGCTGCCGTCGGCAAGCTGGTTGCAGAGCGCGCCTCCAAGGCTGGCGTGAAGGAAGTCGTGTTCGATCGCGGCGCCTTCATCTACCACGGCCGTATCAAGGCACTTGCTGAAGCTGCCCGCGAAGGCGGTCTGAGCTTCTAAGAAATTTTCGCCCGGTCTTCCTTTGAATAGGGGAGGCCGGGCGAAATGCGGTTTCTCCGCACCGCCCGGATTTTTCCGGGTTATCTTTAACCTGCCGTTCTACCCGCAAAAGAAAAAGGACAAGGACAATGGCACAGGAAAGAAAGGGCCGCGACGATCGTCAGGCCCGTGAAGAGCGCGATAGCGAATTCGTCGACAAGCTGGTCGCGATCAACCGCGTCGCTAAGGTCGTCAAGGGCGGCCGTCGTTTCGGTTTTGCTGCTCTCGTCGTCGTTGGCGACCAGAAGGGTCGCGTTGGCTTCGGTCATGGCAAGGCTCGTGAAGTGCCGGAAGCTATCCGCAAGGCAACTGAATCCGCAAAGCGCGATCTGATCTTCGTACCGCTGCGTGACGGCCGTACGCTGCATCACGACGTCAATGGCCGCCACGGCGCCGGCAAGGTTCTGCTGCGCTCCGCCAAGGCTGGTACCGGTATCATCGCTGGTGGCCCGATGCGTGCTGTTTTCGAAACGCTGGGCGTTCACGACGTTGTTGCGAAGTCGACCGGTTCGTCGAACCCGTACAACATGATTCGTGCAACGTTCGACGCCCTCAAGGCCCAGGTGCATCCGAAGGACATCGCAGCTCAGCGCGGCATGAAATATGCTACGCTTCAGGCTCGCCGTGCCGCCTCCGGCAATGCTGCTGAAGAATAAGAGGAGTCTGACCCATGGCTAAGGCTACGAAGAAGACTGAAGCAAAGACGGTTACGGTCGAACAGATCGGATCGCCTATTCGCCGTCCGGCTATCCAGCGCGCTACGCTGGTTGGTCTGGGCCTCAACAAGATGCACCGGGTAAGCACGCTGGAAGATACGCCTTCCGTCCGTGGCATGATCCGGGCCGTCCAGCATCTCGTCCGCGTCGTCGACGAGAAGTGAGGGTTTGATCATGAAACTGAATGAGATCAAGGACAACGAAGGTTCGTCCAAGGACCGTATCCGCGTAGGTCGTGGTATCGGTTCCGGCAAGGGCAAGACCGGTGGTCGCGGCGTCAAGGGTCAGAAGGCTCGTTCTGGCGTTGCCATCAACGGCTTCGAAGGCGGTCAGATGCCGATCTACCGTCGCCTGCCGAAGCGCGGCTTCAACAACATCTTCGCTTCTGAATACGTCACCGTTTCGGTTGGCCGTATCCAGACCGCGATCGATGCTGGCAAGCTCGACGCCAAGGCAACGGTTGATGCGGCAGCTCTCAAGGCTGCCGGCGTTATCCGTCGCGAGAAGGACGGCGTTCGCGTTCTTTCCGATGGCGAACTGAAGGCAAAGCTGACGATCGAAGTTGCTGGTGCCTCCAAGGCTGCCGTCGAAAAGATCGAAAAGGCTGGCGGCTCTATCAAGCTGCTCGTCGTTGCGGAAACTGCCGCAGAGTAAAACGTTTAAAATCGCCCGGTGTGAGCTTCACACCGGGCGATTTTATGTCCATATGTGAGCCTCACGATTTGGCGGCCCCGATGGGCGCCGATCACATGAAAACAGGGTGAGGCACCCGATTGCTCCCGCAATCTCCGCGCCCGGTTTTTTGAACCAGAATTTGCGACTGCTTTCCTGACCAGGCATTTTGCGCCCGGGGAAAGTGATCGGGCGGAGAAACGCATGGCGTCTGCAGCGGAACAACTTGCCTCTAATCTCAATTTTTCAACCTTCGCCAAGGCAGAGGATCTCAAGAAGCGGCTGTGGTTTACCCTTGCTGCTCTCCTCGTTTACCGCCTCGGCACGCATATCCCGCTTCCGGGCCTAAACCCCGAAGCCTATGCGCAGGCCTTCCGCGGCCAGGCTGGCGGTATCCTCGGCCTCTTCAACATGTTTGCCGGTGGCGCTGTCGAGCGCATGGCGATCTTCGCGCTCGGCATCATGCCGTATATCTCCGCGTCGATCATCGTGCAGCTGATGACCTCGGTCGTTCCTTCGCTTGAGAATCTCAAGAAGGAAGGTGAAGCCGGCCGCAAGATCATCAACCAGTACACCCGCTACGGCACGGTGATTCTCGGCACCCTCCAGGCCTACGGCATTGCCGCCGGTCTCGAGAGCGGGCAGGGCATCGTCAACGATCCCGGCATGTTCTTCCGCCTGTCGACCGTTGTCACGCTTCTCGGCGGCACCATGTTCCTGATGTGGCTGGGTGAACAGATCACCTCGCGTGGCATCGGTAACGGCATTTCGCTGATCATCTTCGCAGGTATCGCTGCAGGTCTTCCGTCCGCTCTCGCTGGCACGCTGGAACTCGGCCGCACCGGCGCGCTGTCGACCGGTCTGATTCTCGCCGTCATCCTCGTCGCGATCTTCGTCATCGGCCTGATCGTCTTCGTAGAGCGCGCCCAGCGTCGTCTTCTGATCCAGTATCCGAAGCGCCAGGTCGGCAACCGCATGTTCCAGGGCGACACCTCGCACCTGCCGCTCAAGCTCAACACGTCCGGTGTTATTCCTGCGATCTTTGCCTCGTCGCTGCTGCTTCTCCCCGCAACGGCTGCCGGCTTCGCAGGCAATTCCGACCTGCCTGCATGGGCAACAGCCGCCATTGCTGCCCTCGGCCATGGCCAGCCGCTGTTCATGCTGCTTTACGGCCTGCTGATCGCCTTCTTTGCCTTCTTCTACACGGCCATCGTCTTCAATCCGAAGGACACGGCCGACAACCTGAAGAAACACGGTGGTTTCATCCCGGGCATCCGTCCGGGCGAACGGACTGCCGAATATATTGACTATGTACTGACCCGCATCACAGTTATCGGTGCGATCTACCTCGTCTTCGTCTGCATTCTGCCAGAGTTTCTGATCGCTCGTACGGGCGTGCCATTAGCCCTTGGTGGTACTTCGCTTTTGATTGTTGTCAGTGTAACCCTCGATACGGTTGCGCAGATCCAAGGACATCTCATTGCGCAGCAGTATGAGGGTCTGATCAAGAAGTCGAAACTGCGCGGAGGAAAGAGGGGACGATGAGACTTATATTCTTGGGGCCACCCGGCGCCGGTAAGGGTACGCAGGCAAAGCTGCTGACTGAGAAATACGGTATTCCGCAGCTTTCCACGGGTGACATGCTTCGTGCCGCCAAGGAAGCAGGAACCGAGATCGGTCTGAAGGCGAAGGCGGTTATGGATGCCGGCCAGCTGGTGTCCGACGATATCGTCAACGCCATCGTCGCTGAGCGTATCGATCTCGACGACTGTTCGAATGGTTTCATCCTGGATGGTTATCCGCGCACCGTGCCCCAGGCCATCGCGCTGGAAAAGATGCTGCAGGACAAGGGCTGCCCTCTCGACGCAGTCATTGAACTGAAGGTGGACGAGGGGGCTCTTATGGGTCGAATCGAAAACCGCGTGGCCGAAACCATTGCCGCTGGCGGCAAGGTTCGCGCCGACGATATGCCGGAGGCTTTCAAGAAGCGTCTGGTCGAATATCGTGACAAGACTGCTCCGCTCTCGGCTCATTACGAATCGACCGGTCAGTTGAAGACGATCGACGGCATGGCTGACGTGAAGGCCGTGACTGCCGAAATCGAAAAGACACTGTCTGCTCTTTGAGCTGTCACAGGTCTGTTAAAGAATCTCGGGCTCGGCGGTTGCAATTCAGCGCTGATTCCGTTAAACACCGCGCCAACTCGCGACAGATTTGAGCGATTGGCGCGGATTTCCGCAAGGATATCCGGGGTTGGTCGTTTTGACCTGTCTCGTTTGGTGTTGTTGAACTGGTGGCCTTGATCAGGCTGCTATCATGGAAGAAGTACCGCTTGCCGGATGGCAACCGGAACGAAGGAGAATAGACGTGGCACGTATCGCTGGCGTCAACATCCCGACTGCGAAGCGCGTTGTTATCGCGCTGACCTACATTCACGGGATCGGCCCGAAATTTGCGCAGGAAATCATGGATAAGGTCGGTCTTCCGGCTGAAAAGCGCGTCCATCAGCTGACGGACTCTGAAATCCTTCAGATCCGCGAAACCATCGACCGCGATTACGCTGTCGAAGGTGATCTTCGTCGTGAAACCGCGATGAACATCAAGCGTCTTATGGACCTCGGTTGCTACCGTGGCCTGCGTCACCGTCGTGGCCTTCCGGTCCGCGGTCAGCGCACCCACACCAACGCTCGTACCCGCAAGGGTCCGGCCAAGGCAATCGCCGGTAAGAAGAAGTAATTCTGAGGCATTAGCCAATAGGCATTGGGCGAAAGCCCAATTGTCTGCTGCCTAAAACCTACTGCCTCTCAAGGTGGAGCCGCTGGAACTACGGCGGTGCAGAGATCAACGAAAGGGATAAAATGGCCAAGGAAGCCACTCGCGTTCGCCGTCGCGAACGCAAGAATATCACGTCGGGCGTTGCCCACGTCAATTCTACCTTCAACAACACCATGATCACCATCACCGACGCGCAGGGCAATGCTATTGCCTGGTCGTCTGCCGGTGCAAAGGGCTTCAAGGGTTCGCGTAAGTCGACCCCGTTTGCTGCTCAGATCGCCGCTGAAGACTGCGCCAAGAAGGCTCAGGAACACGGCATGAAGTCGCTCGAAGTTGAAGTTTGCGGTCCGGGTTCCGGCCGTGAATCGGCTCTGCGCGCGCTTCAGGCTGCCGGTTTCATGATCACTTCTATCCGCGACGTTACGCCGATCCCGCACAACGGCTGCCGCCCGCGCAAGAAGCGCCGCGTCTAATGGACGTATTGGGGCTCGCTTTTTAAGGCGAGTGCCATCTGAACTCGGTAATAGCCGCTTTGTCTCCTGCAGGGGTCGAGGCGGCTTTCACCGTATCGCCGGAAGGGTATTTTCCGGTGTTCCTCGTGCTCGGTTGCCACGATTGGATGGTGGCAACGAACGGAAGGTATAGGTCATGATCCAGAAGAACTGGCAGGAACTGATTAAGCCGAACAAGGTGGAATTCACCTCGTCCGGTCGTACCAAGGCAACGCTTGTTGCCGAACCTCTTGAGCGCGGCTTCGGCCTGACGCTCGGCAACGCGCTTCGCCGCGTGCTTCTGTCGTCGCTCCGCGGTGCAGCCGTCACGGCTGTCCAGATCGACGGCGTCCTGCATGAGTTCTCCTCTATCCCGGGCGTTCGGGAAGATGTGACGGACATCGTGCTCAACATCAAGGAAATCGCCATCAAGATGGACGGCGATGACCCGAAGCGCATGGTCGTGCGCAAGCAGGGCCCTGGTGCCGTTACCGCTGGTGATATCCAGACGGTTGGCGACATCGAGATCCTGAACCCTGACCACGTGATCTGCACGCTGGATGACGGTGCTGAGATCCGCATGGAATTCACGGTCAACAACGGCAAGGGCTACGTCCCGGCCGAACGTAACCGTGCAGAGGATGCACCGATCGGCTTGATCCCGGTCGACAGCCTCTACTCGCCGGTCAAGAAAGTGTCCTACAAGGTGGAAAACACCCGCGAAGGCCAGGTTCTCGACTACGACAAGCTGACCATGACTATCGAAACCGATGGTTCGGTCACGGGTGAAGACGCCGTAGCCTTCGCCGCCCGCATTCTTCAGGATCAGCTGTCGGTCTTCGTCAACTTCGACGAGCCGCAGAAGGAACAGGAAGAGGAATCCGTCACTGAACTCGCGTTCAACCCGGCGCTCCTCAAGAAGGTCGACGAACTGGAACTCTCCGTCCGTTCGGCCAACTGCCTGAAGAACGACAACATCGTTTATATCGGCGACCTCATCCAGAAGACCGAGGCGGAAATGCTCCGCACTCCGAACTTTGGTCGTAAGTCGCTGAACGAGATCAAGGAAGTTCTGGCATCCATGGGCCTCCATCTTGGTATGGAAGTTCCTGCTTGGCCGCCGGAAAACATCGAAGATCTCGCTAAGCGTTACGAAGACCAATACTAACAAATCATACTGCAGGCGAATGCCTGCAAGTGAAGGAGACCAGATATGCGTCACGCAAAAGCCGGCCGCAAACTTAACCGCACCGCAAGCCACCGCAAGGCTATGTTCACCAACATGGCAGCATCGCTCATCACCCATGAGCAGATCGTAACCACCCTGCCGAAGGCGAAGGAAATTCGCCCGATCGTCGAAAAGCTTGTCACCCTCGGCAAGCGCGGCGATCTGCACGCTCGTCGTCAGGCGATCTCGCAGGTTCAGGACCAGGACGCTGTCAAGAAGCTGTTCGACGTCATCGCTTCTCGTTACGCAACCCGCAACGGCGGCTACCTGCGTATCATGAAGGCTGGCTACCGTCAGGGCGACAATGCTCCGCTCGCAGTCATCGAGTTCGTTGAACGCGACGTCACTGCCAAGGGTGCAGCCGACAAGGCTCGCGTTGCCGCTGAAGCAGAAGCTGCTGAAGCCGCATAATTTTCGATCTTTGATCGCAAATTTGAAAAGCCGGGTGGAAACGCCCGGCTTTTTTATTTCTGGAGATGGCATGACAGATGGAAGGTGGATGCTGAGGGCTCGGTTGCAAAGACTACTGTGCGTCGGCGCGGTTATTGTCGCCGGACTTGCACTTCGCGGTTTCGGTTATGACCTGGGCCTGCCTTTCAGTGTCGTGAAATATGGCGGTTCTCTTCTTTGGGGCTGCATGGTTTTTTTGCTGGTCGCAGCTGCCATCGTGTCCCGCCGCGTGGCCGTCATGGCCGCAATCGCACTGGCGATAGCCGTTTCTATAGAGTTCTCCCGACTTTACCAGACCCCGGCTATCGACGAATTTCGCCTGACCCTGGCAGGAAGGCTGCTGCTCGGTCGGGTATTCTCGCTCTGGAACATTGTCGCCTATGCCGCGGGAATAGGATTGGGAATGGCTATCGAAAACCGGCTGCGTTTTCTTGACCGGAATCAATGATGAAGAGCAAGGCAGGCTTAGTGTCGAAACATATCAACCAGTGGGGTTGTGAGGGACGACAATGGCATACACACCCGTATTTGAGAACGAACGTAAAGATTTGATAATTCCCGCCCTTGGCGGCTTTTATGAGAAGGTCGCCCAGCCTATGGCCTGGAGCATCTTTCGCCTGGCCGTCGGTGGCATGCTGGTTGTGGAGGGCTGGCCGAAACTGATGGCCCCGCTCGCACAGGTCGGATTCGTCGAAAATCTCGGCTTTTATCCCGGCTGGCTCTGGTCGCCGGTTCTTGCACTGATCCAGGTGGTCGGTGGCATCCTGATCGCAGTCGGACTTTTCACCCGTCCCGCCGCGCTGGCAAGCGGCGTGATGCTGGCGATAACTCTCTGGTACCATTTCGCCCATCCCTATGGCGACGCGCTTCTGACGCAGGCAGGCATCGATGCCCTGAAGGCGGGGGGCGAGTACTTCACTCCAACTGGTGTGGCGCGTCTTGCCGATGGAGGCGCCAAGTTCCTGCATCAGGTTCAGGAAAAGGCCGAGCAGGATTCGCTCTTCTGGACGGGCGGCGCCTTCCTCTTCGCAGCCTTCGGCGGCGGTTACCTGTCGCTGGACAGGCTTTTGTTCAAGAAGCAGTTCTGAACCGGAAGCGAGTTCTATCAATCCAGGAAGGGCCGGGCCATTGGCGCCGGCCCTTGTGCATTTACAAGCATGACGTATCGGGAATTGGGATAGGGCTTTATGTCCCAAGCATGGACGCCATCGTTCGTTGCTCTATGATCATTCCGATCATGGTCGGGGAGGAGCGTGACATCATGAATGGCAAAGGCAAGGCGCAGCAGGGCTCCCTCAAGCTCCTGGCCGGCGGCAATCCGCAAATCCCGAAAGGTTACGGAAACGAGCCGGTTCAGGCCTATATTGCTGCGATGCCGGGCTGGAAAAGCGAGGTCGGGCGGAAGCTCGACGTGCTTGTCGAGCGGTGTGTTCCCAATGTCGCCAGGGCAGTAAAGTGGAACACACCTTTGTACGGGGTCGAAGGGCAGGGCTGGTTCCTCGGCCTTCATTGTTTCACCAAATATGTGAAGCTGACTTTCTTTCGCGGCGTATCGCTGGATCCCGTCCCGCCGGAGAATTCAAAAATGCCCGAGACGCGTTATTTCCATATCCACGAAACCGACGAGTGGAACGAGGCACAGCTCGCAACCTGGGTCAGGCAGGCAAGCGCGCTGCCCGGCGAAAAGCTTTAGGATGATGCCATGAACAATGATGCTGAAGGCAGTACACAGGATTCCTCCCTGTTGATCGATCAGCGCATCTCGGAACTCGACGACTGGCGCGGAGAGATGCTGGCTCATGTCCGTGCTCTCATCCACAAGGCTGTTCCAGATGTCGTCGAGACTTGGAAATGGCGCGGTGTACCGGTCTGGGAAAAGGACGGCACTATCTGCACCGGCGAGACCTATAAGGCGGTCGTCAAGCTGACCTTCGCCAAGGGAGCGTTCGTCGAGGACCCGTCCGGCCTTTTCAACGCCAGCCTTGAAGGCAATGCCCGTAGGGCGATCGACCTGCGGGAGGGCGAGACGATCGATGAGCAAGCCTTCATGGCGCTGATCCGCAACGCGGCGGCGCTGAATACTGCCAAGGCAAAGTCGAAAAGCCGCTCCTGATTAAGCAAAACCCGCGCTGGCGTTCTGCGCGCAGCAGCGTTACCCATTGTCATCCAATAGCATCGAAAGGCTTGAAGAGATGTCGGAAGCAAAGGTAGCGATCGTAACGGCGGGCGGCAGCGGCATGGGCGCAGCCTCGGCAAGAAAACTCGCAGCGGACGGTTTCAAGGTCGCGATACTGTCGTCTTCCGGCAAGGGTGAGGCGCTGGCGCAGGAACTCGGTGGCATCGGTATCACCGGGTCGAACCAGTCCAATGACGATCTCAAGCGCCTCGTCGATACGGTGATGGATAGCTGGGGCCGCATAGATGTCCTGGTCAACAGCGCCGGCCACGGCCCTCGCGCCCAGATCATCGAAATCACCGATGAACAGTGGCACACCGGCCTCGACGTCTACCTGATGAACGTCATCCGCCCGGTGCGCCTCGTGGCACCCATCATGCAGGCGCAGAAATCCGGCAGCATCGTCAACATCTCCACGGCCTGGGCCTTCGAACCGTCGTCGATGTTCCCGACCTCCGCCGTCTTCCGCGCCGGACTTGCCTCCTACACGAAGATTTTCGCCGATACCTATGCCGCCGATAACGTGCGGATGAACAATGTCCTGCCTGGCTGGATCGACAGCCTGCCGGCCACCGAAGAGCGTCGTGATGGCGTGCCGATGAAGCGCTACGGCACGAGCGAGGAAATCGCAGCGACCGTCGCTTTCTTGGCTTCCGAAGGTGCGGGCTACATTACCGGCCAGAACCTCAAGGTTGACGGCGGTTTGACGCGCTCCGTTTGAGTGTGTCTCCATGTGGTGACGTCAGCGGACGACCTGCGCCGACTGACGTCGCCCACGCTTCCAGTTCACGAGCGGCCGCCGGATGAGGCGGTAGGCGACGAGTATGCCGATAAGCGCAATATGGGCTAATGGCCCCGAGGTCACCGATTTGACCGCCAGCACATAATGGATCGCACCAGCAATGGCGATAAGATAGATCAGCTTGTGCAGTCTTATCCAGCCTTGCCCCATCTTGCGGATCGACCAGTTGTTGGATGTCGCCGCCAGGGGGATAAGGCATAGCAGCGCGGCGAACCCGATGGTGATATAGGGCCGCTTTGCGATATCACCGCCGACCGCCGCGAAATTGAGCTGAAGGTCGAGAAGCAGATAAACAGAAAAATGCATCAGCACATAATAGAAGGCGAGCAATCCGAGCGCCCGTCGATAACGCACCCAGTTGATGCCGAAGAGATCGCGCAAAGGTGTGATCGCGAGCGTCGCGATGATCAGCCGCAAGGCCCATATGCCGAGAAGGTGTTCGAATTCCTTCACCGGATTGAAGCCAAGCCCACCCGTCGCCGCCTGATAGAAATACCAAGCGGCTGGACAGAGGCCGATCACGTAAAGCGCCCAGATGCTGGCCGCATGATATTTGCGCGGCAGGGCAGGGACGGCGGCAGAGATCGAGGCCATATTCAGTAATTCGCCTTGAGGTCCATGCCGGAGTAAAGGCTCGCTACCTCATTCGCATAGCCATTGAACGGCAGCGTATCGACCCGCTTCGTTCCGAAGAATCCGCCTTCACCGATCCGCTGCTCGGTCGCCTGGCTCCAGCGCGGATGGTCCACCGCCGGGTTGACGTTGGAATAGAATCCGTATTCCCGCGCATTGGAATTCTTCCAGGTCGTCTGCGGCTGTTCCTCCACCAGCTTGATCTTGACGATCGATTTGATGCTCTTGAACCCGTATTTCCACGGAACGACGAGCCGGATCGGCGCACCGTTCTGGTTCGGCAGCGTTTCGCCATAGAGGCCTACGGCAAGAATGGTCAGCGGATGACGCGCCTCGTCCATCCGCAGGCCCTCGATATAGGGCCAGGGCAGGGGCTGGAAGAGGCCGCCCTGACCCGGCATTTCCTCTGGCCGCACGACCGTTTCGAAAGCAACATATTTGGCGCTGCCGAGCGGCTCGACCTGATCGAGGATGGCCGAAAGCGGAAAACCGATCCACGGGATCACCATCGACCAGCCCTCTACGCAGCGCATCCGGTAGGTCCGGTCCTCGAGCTTCATCTTGAGGATTTCATCAAGCCCGAATTCCTTCGGCTTGCCGACCATACCCTCGACTTTGACGGACCAGGGCGTCGTCTTGAAGGCACCGGAATTCTGCGAGGGATCTTCCTTGTTGACACCGAATTCGTAGAAATTGTTATAGGTCGTCACCGCCTCCTTTGGTGTCAGCTTCTCATTCAGCTTGTAGGGACCGGGCACGGCGCTCAATGGCGCAGCTAAGGCTTCACTACCCGCTGCCAGGCCGAACCCGGCGGCGGCTGCGGCGCCGATGAAGCTGCGGCGGGAGAGATAGATATCTTTCGGCGTGATCTCCGATGGCGAGATATGCGGCGGACGATAGGCGGGCATGGGATGTCTCCTCGGGCGCGATGCCGTTCCTTTGAACTATACGTAATCCCAAACCACTCGGTTTCACAGATGCCGGATTTTTCGCCGGAACCACGTTTGCGTGAGAAAAACCACATATTCTCTGTCCGGCCATCTTGGAACCGACATCCGCGATTCTCATTTGTAGCTTTGAACGAATATGGAGAATTGCCAGATGGCGACGAAGACCTGGGATGCCGCCAGCGGGCGGTTCGTCAAGGACGATCTGGATCACGTCGAAAAGCTCAAGCGCCTGCGCCGGCTGAACGGTATTGCGCGCCTGATGGATACGGCGATCCGCATTCCGGGTACCGGAATCCGTTTCGGCGCAGATTCCGTCTTCGGTCTCATTCCCGTCATCGGTGATGCGGGTGGAGCGCTGGTTGGTCTCTACCTCATCAACGAGGCGCGCCGCATGGGCGTGCCGTCCGCGAAACTCGTCCAGATGCTGGGCAATCTCGGTGTGGATGCCTTCGTCGGCAGCGTGCCGGTCGCGGGTGACCTGTTCGACCTTTTCTTCAAGTCGCATCGCCGAAATCTCGATATCATTCTCGATCATTTCGACTTGCGTCGCGAGGATCTTTCATAGGGCCGTAGATCGGTGTGGATGAGAACCGTACCGTACCGTACTGATTTGCCGATAACCGGCAGTGACAGTGATCAGCAGTTGGTTTAGGACATTTTTCAAAAATGTGGCCTTTTGTGTCTCTGCCGAGGAGCGGGTAGACTACTGGCCTGATCGAGCGAGGAAAGACCTATGCCTGTTTATCGTTCCAGAACCACTACCCACGGCCGCAATATGGCCGGCGCACGCGGCCTTTGGCGCGCCACCGGCATGAAGGACGGCGATTTCGGCAAGCCGATCATTGCAGTGGTCAACTCTTTCACCCAGTTCGTGCCAGGCCACGTGCATCTGAAGGATCTTGGCCAGCTGGTTGCCCGCGAAATCGAGGCTGCCGGCGGCGTCGCCAAGGAATTCAACACGATCGCCGTGGATGACGGCATCGCCATGGGCCATGACGGCATGCTTTATTCTCTGCCGTCGCGCGAGATCATCGCCGACTCGGTCGAATACATGGTCAACGCCCACTGTGCCGATGCCATGGTCTGCATTTCCAATTGCGACAAGATCACCCCCGGCATGCTCAATGCCGCGATGCGCCTCAATATCCCGGCCGTGTTCGTTTCCGGCGGCCCGATGGAAGCCGGCAAGGCGACCCTGCATGGCAAGAAGGTCGCGCTCGATCTCGTCGATGCCATGGTTGCAGCAGCCGACGAGAGCTATACGGACGAGGAGGTCGAGACCATCGAACGCTCCGCCTGTCCCACCTGCGGCTCCTGCTCCGGCATGTTCACGGCCAATTCGATGAACTGCCTGACCGAGGCTTTGGGCCTGTCTCTGCCCGGAAACGGCTCGACTCTCGCCACGCATTCGGATCGCAAGCGTCTGTTCGTCGAAGCCGGCCACCTGATCGTCGATCTCGCCCGCCGTTATTACGAGCAGGACGACACGAGCGTCCTGCCGCGCAACATCGCCACCAAGCAGGCTTTCGAGAACGCCATGTCGCTCGATATCGCCATGGGTGGCTCCACCAATACCGTGCTGCATATCCTGGCTGCCGCCTATGAAGGCGGCGTCGATTTCGGCATGGAAGATATCGATGCGCTGTCGCGCAAGGTTCCGTGCCTGTCCAAGGTCGCGCCTGCCAAGCAGGATGTCCACATGGAAGATGTCCACCGCGCCGGCGGTATCATGCGCATCCTCGGTGAGCTTGATCGTGGTGGTCTGATCAACCGTGATTGCTTCACGGTACATGAGGCGACGCTCGGTGACGCCATCGATCGCTGGGATATCACCCGCACCAATTCCGAGACCGTCCGCGAGTTCTTCAAGGCGGCACCGGGCGGCGTGCCGACCCAGGTCGCCTTCTCGCAGTCTTCCCGCTGGGATGAACTCGATACCGACTCGGAAAAGGGTGTTATCCGCTCGGTCGAAAAGCCGTTCTCCAAGGACGGCGGTCTGGCCGTGCTCTACGGCAACATCGCACTCGACGGCTGCATCGTCAAAACCGCGGGCGTCGATGAATCGATCCTGAAGTTCTCCGGCCCGGCCCGCGTGTTCGAAAGTCAGGACGCCTCGGTCAAAGCTATCCTCTCCAACGAGGTCAAGGCCGGCGATGTCGTTGTTATCCGCTATGAAGGCCCCAAGGGCGGTCCGGGCATGCAGGAAATGCTCTACCCGACCAGCTACCTGAAATCGAAGGGCCTCGGCAAGGCCTGCGCACTGATCACCGACGGCCGCTTCTCTGGTGGCACCTCGGGCCTCTCCATCGGCCACGCCTCGCCGGAAGCCGCCCAGGGCGGCGCCATCGGTCTCGTGCAGGAAGGGGACCTGATCGAGATCGATATCCCGAACCGGACGATCAACCTCAAGGTCTCGGACGCCGAGCTTTCCGCCCGCCGTCACGAGCAGGACGCACTCGGCTGGAAGCCGGCCGCCCCCCGTAAGCGCAATGTCACGACCGCGCTCAAGGCCTACGCCGCCTTCGCAGCTTCTGCTGACAAGGGCGCGGTGCGGATACTGCCGGAATAAGAATTGCAGTCTCTCACACAGAAAGGCCGGCGCATGCGCCGGCCTTTTGCGTTTCGACTGATCTCTAAATTACAGCAGAATGTGATCCACCGGCTTGGGCATGGGCGGCAGGTCCGTATCTCCCAGCATGCTGCGTAGGTCGATTTCGATCACGGTTGAGATGGCGGCAATCGGCAGGTCGTTCGGCAATGTCCCGAACGGCTCTTCCAGCTCATCACCGAGCGCATCGAGCCCGAAGAACGTATAGGCGACGAGACCTGCGGCTAGCGGCGTCGCCGGACCGAGCACATCGGCGAAGCCGAACGGCACCATGAAGCAGAACATGTGCGCCGTGCGATGGATGAGCAGCGTATAGCCGAACGGAACCGGTGTCGTTCTCAGCCTTTCGCAGGCCGCCAATGAGCCACTCAGTCGCGTCATTGTCCGGTCGAACAGTGAGAATTCCACATCGCTCAGCATGCCGTTTCGCTGTAGCTCGATCAGCTGGCGGCCGATAAGGTCGACGATATGGACGGGCGGATGCCTGGAGGCCTTGATCGCGTCGGACATCTCCTTCGGCAGGAGACGTACCGCACTGTTGTTCGGACAGTCGCCGCCGCGCAGGAATTTGACCAGCTCGTCGGCAAGCACGACGGTCAGAAGCAGGATGAGGCGCCGTGCTTGAGCCGCCTCCGCGCTGCGGGCCTCGAAAAGCTCCGTCTGCCGCGCAAGATCGCGGCTCGCCGCCAGCAGCTCCCCCCAGTTCTTGCGCGCTTCCCACCAGCGCTCGTAACAGGCGCTGTTGCGGAACGAAAGGAAGATCGATAGCGCGATGCCGATCAGCGTAAACGGCGCGCCGGCGACCGAAGGGACGAATTGCGGTGCGAGACGATGCGCGATGACGATAATCGCCGACATCGCGACGACGACGAGCATCTGGGGAAAGATCCGCTGGATGACGGAGCCGCGGTAGATGAAGAAAAGCTGCCCGAGCGTGGGGCGTTCACGAATGATCATGCTGAAATGCCGAATTGGCCGACGCTAATTGTCGATGACGGGAGGGGTGTTTCCGGACGCGGCCGGACCCGGTCATCCGCCGCCCTTGAGACACCCGCGCTCCCGTACGCTCCTTGGGAATCTCGTCCGCGACCAGACGACGCAGCAAGATTAGTCGATTGTCGGCAGCACCGCACCGGTCAAGCTTGGGCATGCGGCAGAAAGCCGCATGACTTCGCTCGATCGGATTGCGGCAGATCATTGCACGCCGAATTAAAGCGGTCGGCTGAGCCCTTCAAAGGCTTGCGTGAGCTGCTTCATGCGCGCTTCATAGGCCGCCGTCAGGCAAGCGACATCGCCGCCGCAGGCCTGGCGCTTTTTCAGCCATGCGCTCTGTTCGTCACGAAGTGCGTCTCGGGTTCCCATGGCAAGCAGGCTAGTGAGGATATCGAAAGTCGTGGCCATCTTCACATCCGCGTCGTTGAGCACGCGCGTATCGCAGATCGCCTTTTCATCGGCGGCAAGATCGGTCCGTTCGCAGTCGAAACTCGCAGCAGATGCAGGAATGGGAAAGGTGGGGGCGATGAGAAAGCTCATTACGCCTAAAACAGCCAGTCTCGATTTCATCGTCCATGCTCCTGATCTTGCGCCGGAGACCGGTCAGAAGAACTCCTTCAGGCTCCAGACCATGAAGATGATGCAGGCAAGCCATATGGCAAGGATGAAGAAGAGACCCGACCGACTGACGGGACGGCCCGACCGTTGTTCGGCCGCCAGACGGAACTCCGACATCAGCTCCTGCGGCACAAGCCGGATGGCGATCAGGATGCCGACCGGCACCAGAATGAGATCGTCGAGATAACCGAGAACGGGAATGAAGTCGGGGATAAGGTCGATAGGGGAGAGCGCGTAGGCCGCCACTGCTCCTGCCACCAGTTTGGCGCTCAGCGGCACGCGCGGGTCACGGGCGGCAAGCCACAGGGCGACGATATCGCGCTTGAGGGCCTTTGCCCATGCTTTTGCCTTTTTCAGCATCTTCTTATCTCGGTTGAGGCCGCTACCCTATAGACGAACGAATGCCCGTTTTGTCTGGCAAGGTCACCTTTATTTTCCAGCCTCCGGCGCTAAAACTCGATCCGGAAATTCGCAAAGAGGAATCACATGCCCAACCTGCTCAAGCGTCTCTCGGTCGGTCTTCTCGTCCTAGCCGTGGTTTGTCCCGTAACCGCCTATGCGCAGGACAGCAAAGCGGTCCCCCAGAGCCGTCAGGAGATGCAACTGTCCTTCGCGCCGCTGGTCAAGCAGACGGCCGGTGCCGTGGTCAATGTCTATGCCGAACGCCTCGTGCAGCGCCCGAACATGATGACAGGCGACCCCTTTTTCGATCAGTTCTTCGGCCAGCGCATGCCGAACAGATCGGAAAAGCAGTCCTCTCTCGGCTCCGGCGTGATCCTCTCGCATAACGGTCTCGTGGTCACCAACAATCACGTCATCCAGGGCGCCGACGACATCAAGATCGCGCTCGCCGATGGCCGCGAGTTCCCTTGCGAGCTGGTGCTCAAGGATGAGAGCGTCGATCTCGCGGTCCTGCGGATCAAGAGTAAGGAGAATTTCCCGGTGCTTGGCATCGCCGATTCCGACCGCACCGAGGTCGGTGATCTGGTTCTGGCGATCGGCAATCCCTTCGGTGTCGGCCAGACCGTCACCAGCGGCATCGTTTCGGCGCTTGCCCGCAATCAGGTGTCGAGCGGTGATTTCGGCTTCTTCATCCAAACGGACGCATCCATCAATCCGGGCAATTCCGGCGGCGCGCTGATGAACATGAATGGCGAGCTGATCGGTATCAATACGGCGATCTTTTCCCGTGGCGGCGGCTCGAATGGCGTCGGTTTCGCCATACCCGCCAATCTCGTGAAAGCTTTTCTGGTTGCGGCCGAAGAAGGCAAGACGACGTTCGAGCGGCCCTATGTCGGCGCGACCTTCGATGCCGTCACCTCAGATGTCGCCGAAGCACTTGGCCTGAAAGCCGCCCGCGGCGCGCTGGTGGTTCGCACTGTCGAAGGCGGCCCGGCGGATAAGGCTGGCCTCAAACCCGGCGAGGTGATCACTGCCGTCAATGGTGTTGCGGTCGAGCATCCCGATGCCCTCGGCTACCGCCTGACGACGGCCGGTCTCGGCAAGCAGGCGGATCTCACGGTCCAGACGAGTGATGGCGAGCGGAAGATGACGCTGGTGCTGAACACCGCACCGGAAACCACGCCGCGCGATGAACGCCTGATGGAGGGCCGCAACCCGTTTTCCGGCCTGCATGTTGCGAACCTATCGCCCAAGCTTGCAACCGAGCTTCACCTGTCGACCGAAAAGACCGGCGTCGTCGTGACCGATGTCACCCGCGGATCGCCTTCTGCACGTCTTGGTTTCCAGCCGAACGACATCATCGTTTCCATCAATGGCAGCACGGTCAACACCACCAAGACGCTCGAAGACATGCTGGATGCTGACCCGAGCTTCTGGCGCGTCGAAATCGAGCGTGGCGGCCAGCGTATCCGGCAATTCTTCCGATGAGCAACGACCTGTTCTCTCCCAGTATTCCAGATGATGTCGCCAGCCGGAGACCGCTGGCCGACAGGTTGCGCCCGACCTCGCTCAGCGAGGTCACCGGCCAGTCACATCTGACGGGAGAGGACGGTGCGCTGCGCCGCATGATCGCATCCGGCACGCTTGGCTCGATGATCTTCTGGGGACCGCCGGGAACGGGAAAGACGACCGTTGCCCGGCTTCTGTCCGGAGAGACGGGCCTCGCCTTCGAGCAGATTTCGGCGATATTTTCGGGCGTCGCCGACTTGAAGAAGGTTTTCGAGATGGCCCGCCTGCGCCGGATGGACGGGCGACAGACGCTTCTCTTCGTCGACGAGATCCATCGGTTCAACCGCGCCCAGCAGGATAGCTTCCTGCCGGTCATTGAGGATGGCACCGTGATCCTTGTCGGCGCGACGACCGAAAATCCGAGCTTCGAACTGAATGCCGCTCTCCTGTCACGTGCCCGCGTCCTGACATTCAGGGCGCATGACGAGGAGAGCCTGGAGGAACTTCTCAAGCGTGCCGAAGATGTGGAGAAAAAGCCGCTACCGCTCGATGACGAGGCGCGGGCGACACTCATCCGCATGGCGGATGGCGATGGCCGTGCAGTCTTGACGCTGGCGGAAGAAGTCTGGCGCGCCGCAAGGGCAGGGGAAGTCTTCGATACGGCCGGCCTGACAGAGATCGTCCAGCGCCGCGCTCCGATCTATGACAAGGGGCAGGACGGGCATTACAATCTGATCTCGGCCCTGCATAAAGCCGTTCGCGGCTCCGATCCGGATGCCGCACTCTATTATCTCGCCCGCATGTTCGATGCCGGTGAGGATCCGCTCTATCTCGGTCGACGCCTGGTCAGGATGGCGATCGAGGACATCGGCCTTGCCGATCCGCAGGCGCTCGTCGTCTGCAATGCCGCCAAGGATGCCTACGATTATCTCGGTTCGCCGGAGGGCGAACTGGCGCTCGCCAATGCCTGCGTCTATCTCGCAACCGCTCCGAAATCCAATGCAGTCTATACCGCCTTCAAGTCAGCGATGCGGGCAGCCAAGGAGAACGGCTCGCTTCTGCCACCCAAGCACATCCTCAATGCACCGACCAAGCTGATGAAGCAGGAAGGCTATAGCGACGGCTATCGCTATGACCACGATGAGCCGGATGCCTTTTCCGGGCAGAACTATTTCCCCGAGAAAATGGGCCGCCAGACGTTTTACGACCCGCCGGAGCGTGGTTTCGAGCGTGATATCCGAAAACGGCTGGAGTGGTGGTCGAAACTGCGCAGGGAACGCGGCGAACCCTGATGTCTTGGCCTAGAGATGCCGTTCTATCCATTGCTCCGCGAGGCTCGCCCAGGACGCATGCGTGCCGGACTTGTCTCTGAGCGCAAAACCGTGAGGAGCCGTCCCGAAGATATGGGCATCCACTTCACGCTTGGCCTGCCGGGCCGATCGGATCAGGTTGAGCACGTGATCCACCGGCACGGATTGATCATGCAACGCATAGGCAAGAAATAGCGGTATATTTGGCATTCCGTGCGGTATCGTTGCTATCCCGATCGGCCAGTCATCGTAAAAAGCCTGTTTCTCGACCGGAGGATAGTCTGGTTTTCCCGCAGGCGATTTGTAATCCCGGTGATTGGCGTTTACCGGTGCATAGGCGATGATCGCACCTTTTGCTGCAAGCGGATGATTTTGGCAGGCCATCACGCCAGCGAGGTGCCCTCCTGACGAAAGGCCGACGTGGAAAAGCGGCAGATGCGGGCTGTTTTTATGCAGATAATCGAGGCAGGAAAGCGAGTCGGTTAGTGCAATATCCTTGGGATGCAGACCTTCCTCGGCTTGGGAGCCAGGCAGGCGATGCGTCACGACATAGGCGTCGATAGAAAGCGAATTCAGCCAGAGCGCGACCTCGACGCCTTCTTTGTCATGCATCAGCTTCAGATATCCGCCGCCGGGATAGATCAATGCCTGCGCTTTCGGCTTCGTGACTTTATAGACATGTAGTTCCAGCCGCCGGACAATCTCATAACTCCGGTCAGGCCACGAGCCGCTCAGCTGGTTAGCCGCCTCGTTTGAGAGGGGAATAACGTTTCCATCCATGCTGGTCTCGATATGTTGCAATTCCGCCAAAGCTGTATCCTCCCATGCAGCATGCTCATCACGACCTGGTGAAGAGCAGGCCGCATGGTGTTCACAGAACGCATGGCGATCAAGATGATGAGATTACGCATCTTGACGCATCATGCGCCCACGCGTCCGTATAATTTGATCACGAAACCTGCTATTGTGGGCTTTGCATCGCTGGTGCGGGAATAAGTTTGACAGAAGATTCCGCCAATCCATGGTGGCCTTCGGTATCGACGATCAAGTGCCAGTGCCCATTTTCTGGGATGACCAGCCGAACCGGCGATTTGCGCGCAATGCCACCGGCATATTTGAAATCGAGTCGTTCTGTAAATCGCTGATAGTTCACCGCATTCATGAGGCGAATATTGTTTACCGCACTCAATGTCACCTCGATCGCGGTGCCCGCGCGCTGTGGTTTGAGATCGTAATGGGTGAAACGGAAATTTGGTCCCGTCATGTAAGTCTCTTTGCTACCCCGTCCAGGTTTGCGCAACTTTAGCGGCTGTCGGGTTAAGGATTGGTGGAACCTAACCCTCGTTGGTGGGTTATATTGGTGAATGGCAAAGCTGAGAGCGATCGACGCAGTTGCCAGAGGAATAAAGCCGGTGGTGCCCGTCCCCTGTGCCGCCCGACAATAAAAATGAGACATATAATTAGAACCTCGCCGCGTCCCCTCGGCGAGGTTTCTTTTGCGTTGAGTTATCTCCGATTTTCGACATCAAGCTGTTGAGCGAGTGTCAATATTGTGTCGCAGATTGGTGTCGGGACGTTCGCAAGCTTTCCGAGTTCGACCACCATCCCGTTGAGCGGAATGATTTCCAGCGCCTTTCCGGCAATCAGGTCTTGAAGCATGGACGTCTTGACCGGGCCAAAGCCGTTGGCGCTAGCAAACTGTTCGTCTGCTGATCGTTGGAACCGGCAACCGAGCGCGATACCGACCGCCTGCACCTCGTTCATGATCTTGCGAACCATCTGCGCCAATTCTGGATTGGCCATCAAGTCGACCATCAGTGTCCGCGTCAACGCGCTGATCGGATTGAACGCGGCATTGCCCCTAAGCTTGGACCAGATCTCGTCGCGGATGCGAGCAGTCGGTCGGATATCGAGACCGGCCTGACCGAGCAAGTCTGCAACGGCCTGCAAATCGTCGGAGAGCTTGCCGTTTGGTTCTCCGAGGAAGAAATGGCCCTTGCCGTTGAGCTTCGTACGGCCGGGCTGGATTACTTCGGCGCCCTGGTATGCCACGCAACCAATGACGCGCTTGGGATCGATCAGCGTCCACAATTTGCCGTCCGGATCGAGTTGCGGCAATTGCAGTTCTGCAAATCCACTTGCCTCATCCTTATGGAAGTACCACCATGGTATGCCATTGAGGATCATCATCACCCGCGTTTGGGGTTGAAGCAGAGATGCGATGCCGTGGGCTGCTGCGGAAAGTTGATGCCCCTTCAGGCCGGTGATCACGAGATCCTGCGGTGGAAGGCTTGAAGGATCGTCAGTTGCCGTAACTCGTGCTGAAATCGCAGGAAAAGCCTCGTTGTCATACATGACACTCAAGCCCTGTTCTCGAATTGCGGCGAGTTGTGCCCCTCGGGCAATGACGGAAACGTCCACCTTCCCTTCAAGGGCATGCGCGATATTTGCCGCAAACGCCCCTCCAAGTGCGCCTGCGCCATAAATGCAAATTGTCTTTATGCTCATCGTCCCTCGCTGCATTCCAATTGTCTGAGGCAGGGTAGAGCAGCGAGGGCCGCAAGGTGAAGGAGTTTTTGTAATAATTCAATTTCTGCGTAGCGCCGCAGGTCAGTGAGGTCGAAGGATTGGCAAGAGTTCGTTTCGCCTCAACTCATCTATCGCGACCACAGCTTCGTCGAGAGGCCATCCTGCATCGAGTGCAGCGGAAAGCATCTTGAGCTCGGCCTCCTGCTCAAGGGCCAGAAACAACGGCTCAAGAGCCTCCTGGACCGTGAGAACATGGTCTTTCGGCGAGGCGACGGATTGGCGTGCGTCGTTCGGCATGGATGCAGTTCTCCTCTCTTTTTTTGCGCGAATCCCTGTCAATTTCCCGGGAACGGAAAAAGTTCCCGTCGAGACTTCTTTTATTTTTGAACTAGCGCTGGCCGATGGAGAATTCGCTTCTTGAAGCGTTTCTGTAATGGCTGGTCGAGCCAAATCGTCACGCACCATGAAATGGCGACGATCAAGGTGACGAGAGCAATGCCGGAAAATGGCGTCATTTCCGGGTTGGTGATGCCGGGAGCGATAACATGCGCCCAGTCAAGCAACGGAGTATGCAGCACATAGACGGCATAGGAGGCGACCCCGAGAAAATTCGCGACGGATGAGGTCCTCGGGCCGGGCACGATCGCACTCGCCCAGTAGAGTAGTATCGGCCAGACGAAGAAAACGACAAGCAGGTCGAAGATCCATCGCCAGTCCCGTGGAGTCGGGAACGCGAGTACAAGCATCAGTATCCCAAGGCAAAGGAGTGCCTGTACCGGTCGCATCACGGGCATCTTGCGACGGTAGCGATAGATCAGCATCCCCATGGAGAATGAAAAGAAGACGCGAGCCATACCGGCATACATTTCATGCCAGCGGAAACCGGCATGCAGACGCTCGAATTGCAGGGCGGCCACCACCAGAAGTATAGCGCTTATTGCGAGCACGATGCCAATCTGGATCAGCGTAGCCCGCGCCCCCCGCAGAGCATAGGCCATGTTTGCAACAAGTTCGTTGAACAGCGACCATGCCGGATGGACCAGGAAAAGCGCCGCGTTGAACGAGATGGTGACAGGCGAGGGAAGGAAGAAAAGCCCGGTTGCGAGAGCAAGCAGAAGTTCGTTCGGGATCACATGTTCGTCTGCCATGACCGGAAGGCCCGCAAGATACATATGAATGTAATAAGCCGTAACCAGCGCCAGCGCGATCGCATAAAGGGGATAAAGTCTCAGCAGCCGGGCTTTCATGAATTGTAGCGGTGAAATACGCCCTTCTGAAAGCGAAGCGCCGTAGGCATGGGCAAGCACAAAGCCACTCAAGGTGAAAAACAGATCGACCCCCAGATAGCTGGAGGGCAGGGCGTCTCCCAGCAGATCCTCGGCATGACGCTGGATGATGAATATCGCAGCAATGCCCCTCAACCCGTCGAGGAGGACGAAACGGTCTCTGGCTGATCGTTTTCCTGTTTCCATAATACCCCGAGGGTTGCTGTCTGTCGGACTCGCTAGGATTCCGAACAAGATAGTATCCAACGTTGCGCCGGCCAGATCTTTCGCTGATTTGGCTTCTGGAATTTGTCTAGGCTGACAATGAATTGCCAGGCGAAATGCGGACCTCAATCCCCCTCGCGATGTCGTGAATGCCCGGTGAAAGCCTTTCTGTGGTGACGCCGGTCGCAGTTAATGGAGTGTTTATAAATTCATGAAATTAGAAGGCAATCGGTGCGGGATCGCACATGCGGCCGGGGGTAGGGCAAATCCGCATGAGTGACCCGAGGCTTAAGAGCTGGATGTATCGCCTGCCCATCCACCAGACGCAGGCTGTGTATGGAGTAAATCTATTATGAACAACAAGCCCTTCGCGCTGGCTCTTGCCGCCGTTTTCGTTTCCGGCTCTGTAATGTCGGTATCTGCTGCTGACCTGACCAGCTCCTATGAGCCGCCCGCTTACAACGAGCCTTCTGGTCCGTCCTCCGACTGGAGTGGCGCTTACGTTGGTCTGAATGCCGGTACCGCTTCCGACAAGCTGAACCCGTTCTCGAGTTCCTCTGAATTCACGGGCGGCATTCATGGCGGTTACAACACCGAAATCAATGGTGTCGTGGTTGGTGGTGAAGCCGAGCTCTCCCATCTCGGTGATGCGGAAGTTGGTGTGCGCGGCGGTACGCTGAAGGAACGTTACCGCGTCGCTGCCAAGGGTAAAGTCGGTGCACCGCTTGGCAATACGCTGGTTTACGGTACGGCCGGTGTAGCAATGACCAGCCTGCGTGACAACGGTGCGACTGAAGGCCCGGATGGCTGGAAGCCTGGCTGGCTGGTCGGCGCAGGTGTCGAGCAGAAGATCACCGGCAATCTCTCGGGTCGGGTCGAATACAACTATACCCAGACCAATGATGTTCGCAGCTTCCGTGCTGGCACGACTTCCGAGAAGGATATCGGCGACCACACGATCAAGGCCGGCGTAAACTACCGGTTCTAAAATATCGAGCTTCAAGGCTCGTGAATGACATGACGATGGCGTCGCATACCTTAGGGTCTGCGGCGCCATTTTCGTTTGTCTTAAACGAAATGTGTGGGCTACGGGCGTCGGCTGCATGAATAAGCGGTGCGCGGCTGCCGAAGCCGATAATCAGGCGATCCGCAATAATTAAGTTTTCCGATTACAGAAATTATACTTGAGTATAGATTCATAAATCCATGTTTTTTCTGATTTAATGATGAGATTAACTTCAATAATTGACTTATTTTTGACGTTTGTCACTGTTTTGCAAGTATTTGTACTGGGTTATTTTCGATGCATTAATTCATCTGGGCTCTTCTGTCGACACTGCAGGTGAGCCTGCTTGAGCCGTCGCATGATGCGCGCACCCAATCCTCAGTCATTTCTGTGAAGCTGCTGCACATTCAGTTGCGGTTATGGCGCATTTCCGACCCTGTCGATTTCATAGGTACTATTACGATGTTGAAGCATATACGCATCAGAACCAAGATCCTTCTGTCCATCGGCGTATTGGCGCTTATCTCTCTCTGCGGAGTGTCCTATCTCACTTACAAGTTCGATGAAGCCAGTCTCGCCTATAACGAATTTCTAAATACCGAAGCGAAGGCTGCCCTGTTGTCGGCAAGAGCAAGCTCCGGCGTCAACGGTGCCGCCGTTCGCCTGGGCCGCCTTTTGCTGTTTTCGCCCGATGTGCCGCAATTCGAAACGGCACAGAAGGAATTTAATTCCCTTCTTGATATCGCCGTCGGCCGCATGCAGGAGCTTTCGGTACTTGTTCCGAGCACCAAACAGGCGATGGACAACCTTATGGTCGACATCAGCGGCGTGCGGGAGCTTCTTGCTGATATCGTGAAGCTGCGCAATGACGGGCAATATCCGGCTGCCGTGGCTCGGATGGGGGCGCTTGAAGGTCTGACAACGCGGATCTCCAAGCAGTTCAACGACAGCAATAGCGCCTTGCAGGCGGTGCAGACCGCCGGCACGGATCGTCTGGCGGCACTCGTGCACAAAACAATCGTGACCAACATGGCCGCTATGGTCATCAGCATTGTTCTCGTTCTTGTCCTTGCTGCATATTTTGTCCAACAAGGAATAACCAAGCCGATGAATGGCTTGCGCGCGCAGATGCAGCAATTGGCACGCGGAGAGACATCCGGAGAGATCGTCGGTCGCGATCGACGTGACGAGATTGGGGAAATGGCGGCTACAGTCGCGATCTTCCGGGAAAATGCGATTGAGCGTGCTCGTCTGGAAGAACAGACGGAAGCTACCAGGAGCAACGCCGAAAGCGAGAGAGAGCGTCAGGAAATCGAGAAAGCCTCGGAGGCCCGCAACGTCCAGTTCGCGCTTCAGTCGCTTGGCAATGGCTTGAAGCGGCTGGCCGCTGGTGATCTGGTGACAAGTATCGATACGCCGTTTGTGGCTGATCTCGATGTTGTTCGCGAGGATTTCAACGACTCGCTGAGCAGGGTTCGCGAGGCGATGCAATCCGTTGGTTTCAATGCGAAGGCAATTACCGCCAGTGCCAACGAGCTTCTTGCTTCGGCCGACGATATGTCCAGTCGCACGGAGCAGCAGGCTGCTTCTGTCGAAGAGACGGCCGCAGCGCTTGAGGAGATCACCACCACCGTCAAGGACGCGGCGAGCCGTGCCGAAGAAGCCAGCCAGCTTGTTGCCCGTACGCGTGCAGGGGCGGAGAAATCCGGCGAGATCGTTCGGGACACAGTGAATGCGATGCATCAGATCGAGCGTTCCTCGTCTGAAATCAGCAACATCATAGGTGTGATAGACGATATCGCCTTCCAGACGAACCTTCTGGCGTTGAATGCCGGGGTCGAGGCCGCACGCGCGGGTGATGCGGGCAAGGGCTTCGCCGTCGTGGCTCAGGAAGTCCGCGAGCTGGCCCAGCGTTCAGCCGCTGCCGCCAAGGAAATCAAGACGCTGATCAATACCTCCGGCAGCCATGTCGAGCAGGGCGTCAATCTGGTCGGCGAGACCGGGAAGGCACTTGATGCAATCGTGGCCGAGGTCCATGAGATAAATCGGCATGTTCAAGCGATCGCAGAGGCGTCACGCGAACAGTCGCTTGGCCTTCAGGAAATCAGCACGGCCGTCAATACGATCGATCAGGGGACACAGCAGAATGCGGCAATGGTTGAGCAATCGACCGCTGCCAGCCATAGTCTTGCAAAGGATGCCGAGGCGCTGATGATGTTGCTTGGCCAGTTCCAGGTCGGCAGCGAAAGTCCGCAATCTTTCCGTTCCGCCGAGCGGCCTGCTTTCGATCGGCAGGCCTCACGTGTATCCGCACCGGTGCGCGTCGCCGAGCAGGATGAACGGCCTCGCTTGTCTCCTGCTCGTTCCCTGGGGCGAAAACTCGCCTCCGCATTCGGTGGTGGTTCGGCATCAGCCGCTGGGGTAAAAGAGTCGGAATGGACTGAGTTCTGAGGCTTCTCTAACTCAAGCCATCCATGAGTTGCAGCCAAATCTGAACGGGCCTTCGAACCTTTGTGGCGAAGGCCCGTAATCATTTTACGGATTGATCACGTCAGGTGGGATTGCACTTCATTCCATTGCGTCGGGCATTGTCGACACAGTCACTCCTGTTGACGTAGCTCTCTGCCGAAGCGCCTACTATGCGGCCATTTGATGCCGTGCGGCGCCAGCGCCATTGGCTGCCACTCTGATAGATTTCCCAAGTATCCCCATTGCTGTCCTTGCAATTCGGCATGTCGTCCTCCCGAGTGTTACAGCGAGAATGCTAGGCGATTCGGCAGGACCGCTCCACGAAGCGGATGCAGCTGCTAGGTGTATCTATGCGCGGATCCGGTTGTGCTTGTGGCTGACTTCCGCTGGCTCCGTTAGCCACCGGACCAGAATCGGTCGTGATCGAATTCTTCTGCGATCGAAAGCGGCAACGGCGTTGTGCTCTCCGGTTTTGCCGTCAGGTCCTTCAATGTTCTGCCGATGACGACCGGCGCGGCCATGCCGACATTCTCGGCAGGGGTAGCGAGCGCCCATGACAGAAGCGTGTCTTCGCCATCGAATTCGTCCTCGACATCGAGATCTGGTCCCGAGATCGGCAGCAAAGCGATCGAGCCTTCCGGTGCTCGCAGCAATTTCATCCCGTCTGGTGCAGCAAGTGCCGCAAGGGCGCTGAAGGCCGGCGTGCTTGCAGGCGCCGAAGCCGCTACCGGTCTTGCCGCAATGACGGGCGCGAGGCTCGTTGTCGACGCAAGCGATGCGGTCTGCACGGGATCGACATCGACAGCCTTCGAAGGCCGCAGGATTGGCAATGGTGCGGAGAGAGCTGCAAGATCGGCAAATTCGGGATCGCTCTTGCGGCCCGCTGCATTGGCGATAGCCTTGGGGCTGGTCTGTACTGCAAGTGCTTCCGCCGCACGGCTTTTTGGTGTCGGCAGCATCGCGGTCAACAAGCCGCTTCCGCCGCGTTTCGCGCTGCCGGTATCTTCGTCGTCATCCGGTGCCGTACTGGCGATCTGGATCGATTGCGATCCGATGCGACGCTTGTAGTCGGCCACTGCCTGATCATAACCGGGAAGCGGTCGTCCATCTGCCGGCACATGCATCGTCCTGCCGTTCGGAAAAACACTCACCAGTTCCTTGCGCGACATGCGCGGCCAGGCGCGCACACTGCCGACATCGAGATGCACGAAGGGTGAACCGGAGGTCGGGTAAAAGCCGACGCCGCCGACCTGCGCTTGCATGGCAAGCCGGCGCAGCGTCGAGATTTTTACGCCCGGAATATAGAAATCCATCGCCTTGCCCAGCATGTGCTGGCTTTTCTTGGCAACGCCGGTACTGCGCGAGCGACCGCGCAGCATGTTGTTGGTGGCCGGCGAGCGATAGGCGGAAACCACATGGATATAGTCGGTGGCGCCGCTGCGCTGGTAAACTTCCCAGACGAGATCGAGAAGGCGCGGGTCCATCCGCGTCGACTGGTTGCGACGCCAGTCGCGCAACAGCCGGTTGGCCTGGGCAAGGCCTTTCTGGTCGAACCTGCCATTGCGCTTGTAGGTAATCGCTGCCCGCTCGCCCGTATGGGTAAAGTGCAATTTCAGCGTCCGGTCTTCCGCAAACGCCATCGCGGCAGTTCCAGCACATGCGGAAAGCGCGAGAACCACGGCGCAGGAGGCCTTGGCGATGGTCAATGCCGTATCGGCGGCATGGCCCAGAAGCGTGCGGATAGCACTCTTGATGGGAGCATTCGACAGGGGCTGGAACACGACACAACTCGCTTTACGCCAAGATCACCACACCGGGACAAAGGACGAGAACCCGGCGACGAAGCCCTGATTATGGTCAATGAAATGCTAATAGGAGGTTGACGAAATATTAGCCGTGCCGATCCGACACGCTTTCGTGAAGGCACGGGCAGCTTTTGCGCCAATTTGTTGGCCGGTCCGGCCTGTATGAGCCGCCGACATGATGCCGGCAGAGGCTTGTGGATTTTCCCGCTGAAGTCGTGCAGGTTGCGCAGATGAGTGGCCGTGGCTCGCTGGATCTCATGACCTCGCGCGCTATTTGCCTTGATGGCGACAGATGGGGTGTTTCGAGCAGTTGGGCGGGCGAATATTGCGATTTGTTTTGCGGTTTATGGGATCCCTGAGCGCAACGGGGGTGTTGCTCGCACTTCTCTTCTTTGCAGCCTCCCTCACGCCAAGCCTCATGCCACGGTCCTGGCTCATCCAGGGCGTCTTGTCCGGTGCCTGCGCTGCGACCGGTTATGCGTTCGGCGTCTTCATCGGCTGGCTCTGGCGTTATCTGGAACTTCCATGGTTTTCGAAACAAGCGGCCCCTTTGAGGGCAACCACGCTTCTCTTCGCCATCATCGTATCGGTCGTGTTCCTCTGGCACGCGGTCGAATGGCAGAATTCGATCCGCACGCTCTGGCAGATGCAGCCGCAGCAAAGCGCCGATCCGTTTCGTCTGGCAGGGATAGCCGCAATCACCTTTGCGATATTGTTGGCGCTTGGCTGGCTGTTCCAATTGGCTGCGAGCCGTTTTTCCCACTGGCTCGATGCGATCATGCCGCGCCGGGTTTCCAACGTTATCGGCCTGACACTTGCGATCGCCGTATTCTGGTTGATCGGGCAGGGGCTGCTTGTCAGATGGGCGCTCGATGCGACCGATGCCTCGTTCCAAAAGGCCGACGCGCTGATCGAGCCTGACGAGACACCGCCGGCAAGCCCCTTCGTGACCGGCGGCCCGGGATCGCTGGTGGGCTGGGACACGCTTGGCCGACAGGGCAGGGCGTTCGTCTCAAGTGGCCCGAAAGCCGCCGCTATCGGCGATTTCCGGCAGAAGCAGGCCATCGACCCAGTGCGCGTCTATGTCGGTCTGAACAGTGCCGAAACCGTCGAGGAGCGTGCGGCGCTTGCCCTGAGGGAACTTCAACGACAAGGTGGCTTCGAGCGCTCGCTCCTGGTCGTCGTTGTGCCCACCGGCACCGGCTGGGTCGATCCGGCCGCCATGGATACGCTCGAATATCTGCATGACGGCGATGTCGCGAGCGTCGCCCTGCAATATTCCTATCTGTCGAGCTGGCTATCGTTGCTGGTCGAACCGGAAAACGGACAGGATGCGGCGCGGGCGCTGTTCCAGGCCGTCTATGACCATTGGAAAACACTGCCGAAGGATCGGCGGCCGCGCCTCTACCTGCATGGCCTTAGTCTCGGCGCGCTGAATTCGCAGCTCTCCACCGACATCTATGATGTCGTGGCGGATCCTTTCCAGGGCGCTCTCTGGAGCGGCCCCCCCTTCCGTAGCGCAAGATGGAATGCGATCACCGCGATGCGCCAGAAGGGCTCTCCCGCCTGGCTGCCGAAATTTCGCGACGGATCGATCGTGCGCTTCGCAAATCAGGTGGAGAAAGCCTCCGGCGACTTTGCGCCCTGGGGACCGATCAGGATGATCTACCTGCAATATGCAAGCGATCCGGTCACCTTCTTCGACCCATCCTCCTTCTTCCGCGAGCCCGCCTGGCTGCAAGGGCCGCGCGGACCTGACGTGTCGCATAGCTTTACCTGGATCCCGGTCGTCACCGGTCTGCAGCTCGCCGTCGACATGGCGATCGCCACCAGCTCGCCGATCGGCCACGGACATGTTTATGCGCCGGAACATTATATCGACGCCTGGATCCCGCTGACCGATCCCACAGTCTCGCCTGATGACGTGACCCGCCTCAAGCAGCATTTCCAGTCCATGGAAAACTGAGATTTTCTGCTGCGAAGCGAGGAGGGCTCTGGATTGGAAACACAGCGTCCATCATTTGGCGGCGCTGTAGGAGGCCCATACTCGGCCGTAATCGGAAAAGGTTCGAAGCTCATTGTTTTTGCTGGGCAAAACGCCTTGGTCTGCAATGATCTGCCTCAATGAATTATTCACCGTCCGCGCCATTCTGGCTGGTAACGGTTTCGTTGGTTGCGCCCAAACCCTTGCCTTGGATCGCCAGCCGGTCGATATCCGCGTGGTAGTTTTTCCATTGATCAACTGGAAGTGACAGACATGACCAAGCGAATTTTTGCCTCCCCCGGCCGTTATATTCAGGGAAGCGGCGTCATTGCCGAACTCGGCGATTATCTTTCCGAAATGGGCACCAAAGCTCTTCTCGTATCCGACGATATCGTCTGGGGCCTGATCGGCACGAAGGTCGAGGCGGCAGTCTCCGGCAAGGTCGAATTTTCCCGCGAAAAGTTCTCAGGCGAAGCCTCCACCAATGAGATCAACCGTCTCGTCGACGTGGCGAAGAAAAACGGCACCAACCTCGTCGTCGGCATCGGCGGCGGCAAGACGCTGGATACGGTGAAGGCCGTGGCTGACGAGTTGAAGAGCCCCGTCATCATCGTGCCGACCATCGCCTCCACAGACGCGCCCTGCAGCGCGCTTTCGGTCATCTATTCCGATGACGGCGTCTTCGAGAAATACCGTTTTTATGCCAAGAACCCGGATCTGGTTCTGGTCGATACCTGGATCTGCGCCCAGGCGCCGGTCCGCCTCTTCGCATCGGGCATCGCCGATGGCCTTGCGACCTATGTCGAGGCGCTCGCCGTTCAGCGCTCCAATTCCAAAACCATGGTCGGCGGCTCCGCCACCATCGCCGGCATGGCAATTGCCGAAGCCTGCGAAAAGACGCTTCTGACCTATGGTCTGAGCGCCTATCAGGCCGTCGAAAAGAAGCTGGTGACGCCGGCCGTCGAAGCAGTCGTCGAAGCCGCAACGCTTCTCTCCGGCCTTGGCTTCGAAAATGGTGGTCTGGCTGCCGCCCACGCCATCCATAACGGCTTCACGGCGCTCAATGGTGATATCCATCACCTCACCCACGGCGAAAAGGTCGCCTACGGCACACTCGCCCATATGATCCTCGAACAGCGCCCCGACGACGAGATCGCCGGCTATATCGACTTCTACCGCTCGATAAAGATGCCGGTAACGCTCGCCGAACTGCATCTGGAAGGCGTCTCCCGCGAAGACCTGATCAAGGTCGGCCAACTCGCCAACAGCAAGGACGACACGCTGCAGAACCTGCGCGCCGACTTCACGGCGGAAGAGGTGGCGGATGCGATCTTTGCGGTGGATGCACTGGCGAAGGTTGTTTGATCAATGACTGCGCCGGGCATCTTCGGGTGCCCGGTTGCTGCCGCCGGCATGTTCGGCGGTCACTCTCGCGAACGAGGCACTAGGCCACAAGCGCCTAGGCGGTGCCTTCAAGGTCAAATCAGGCTATGCCTCGTGAAATTGATCGACGCCTTCAGCCTATGCTGTTGAAAGTCTGAAAATAGGTGAGCGCAAGTTTTCCTTATGACCCTCAACCCATAATCACGTTATGGGTTGAGCCATATCCAGCGACGGTCTGGCTGGTTTTTATTGAACACAATCACGCTTGCTTGACCTACGATATTATCCTCGGGAACAAACCCGATGTTAAAGCGACTGTCGAGGCTGTTATCCCGGTTGTCGCCAAGCATGAAATAGTGAGCAGTCGGAACGACGAACTCGGCAGTATTGTCTCCGCGACTGTCGTCCGAGATTTCTGCAACGGTGTAGGAGCGACCGGAAGGCAGAGTTTCGCTATATAGCGAAACCGAGCGCCCATTAAGTTCCACAGCACCTTGTTGCTGTCGCGGTACCGGCTGGCCATTCAAGAAAAGGACACCCGAGCGCAACTGGATATGATCTCCGCTGATGCCGACGATCCGCTTGACAAAATCCGTCTCTAGATCATTCGGCGCCCGGAAAATGACAACGTCGCCTCGTTCTGGAGCGCGTGTGAACCAGCGTGTCTTGGGACCAAGCCCGAAGGGCAGTGAGTACCGGCCGTAACCATAGATATATTTATTCGCGAAAACATAGTCACCTACCTGCAAGGTAGGAGCCATCGAGTTGGCCGGAATTGCAAAAGGCTGAAACAGCAGACTTCTGATCATCAGCGCGAGCACAGCAGAACCGACACCGAAAACCAGAAGAAGACTGTACCAGCGAGAATACCAGGGAAAATGGCGTTCGCCATTCAACGATCGCGCGGCCAGATAACCGTGGATCCCCCCGACGATGCGAAGTCCAATCATGCCGAGATAACCATCGAGCGGGAAGGCCGCGCCTTGGTAAGCCCACCAGATTTGCGCTGCGGCGGCGGCGAAGCCCACAAAGACATAGAGGATCGCCAGCCAACCTCGACCGAGATAGGCCATGACAACATCCGGCCCGAAGAGGAGACCTATAATGGCTGTACCGATGGGATTACGGGAGCAAAAGGCGTTGATAAGTTTCATCCAAGCAGTTTTCAGTTTTCCATCTTCCGATGTCCAAGCATCGCGGACAGGTCGGAAGAAATACAATGAATCAATGAAAATCCCCGCGGCGAACTTAATCACCGCGGGGATCAGCTTATCTAAACTTGGGTTGCCGGAAAGTGGCGACGCCACTTATCCCTGCAATTATCAAGAGCAACCGCTCGTAGCACCACACGTGTCGCACTTCTCACACGTGCCGTTGCGCACCATCGTGAAGTTCTGGCACTCGGAGCACATGTTGCCCGTATAGCCCTGCATGATCGACTTCATGCGGCGGTCGGCTTCGACCTTTTTGGCTTCGGTCTTGGCGGCGGCTGCATCGGCTTCGGCCTTGTCGGAGAAGAGCGCGGTTGCGACCTGCTTTTCTTCCGTCACCACCTCGTCCAGCACTTCCTCGGCGATCTCTTCGGCCAGTTCCTTGGCGCGCTCTTCGTAATCGCGCTTGAAGGCGACGATTTCGGAGGTCGAGATGGCCATTGCCGGCTCGAGCTTGCGGGCCGTGTTGCCGGCGATCGAGGTGACGCTGGCCGAAGCGCGGGCAGGGGCGGCGGTGGCTGCACCCTTGGCTTCGGAGCCACCCATTGCACCGCCCTGGATCAGGGTCGGCTTGTAGCCGCGGGTCCAGCCGGTCGAGACGAGCTGCGTCTTGCCTTCCTGAATTCCCTTGCCGAGTGCCGTGTTGGAAAAGTCCGACGTATCGACATGCGCAAGGTCATGACGGCCGAGATAGGAAACGGCGAGTTCGCGGAACACGTAGTCGAGGATCGACGTGGCGTTCTTGATCGCGTCATTGCCCGTCACGATGCCGGCCGGCTCGAACTTGGTGAAGGTGAAGGCCTCCACATATTCTTCCAGCGGCACGCCGTACTGCAGACCCAGCGAGATGGCGATGGCAAAATTGTTCATCATCGCACGGAAGGCAGCGCCTTCCTTGTGCATGTCGATGAAGATCTCGCCGATCCGGCCGTCACCGAATTCGCCGGTACGCAGATAGACCTTGTGACCACCGACATTGGCCTTCTGGGTGTAACCCTGACGGCGGTTCGGCAGCTTTTCACGCTCGCGGGTGACGCGCTCGATGACCCGCTCGACGATCTTTTCAGTGATCTGAACGGCCTGTGCGGCGATCGGCTGCTGCATCAGCTCTTCGACAGCCTCTTCCGCATCGTCCTCGTCAATCAGCGACGCGTTGAGCGGCTGCGATAGCTTGGAACCGTCACGGTAAAGCGCATTGGCCTTCAGAGCCAGCTTCCAGGACAGCATATAGGCCGCGCCGCAATCTTCCACGGTTGCGTCGTTCGGCATGTTGATCGTCTTGGAGATCGCACCCGAGATGAACGGCTGGGCAGCCGCCATCATGCGGATATGGCTTTCGACCGAGAGATAACGCTTGCCGATCTTGCCGCAGGGGTTGGCGCAATCGAAGACGGCCAGATGCTCGTCCTTCAGGAACGGCGCGCCTTCCAGCGTCATCGCACCGCAGACGTGGATATTGGCAGCTTCGATGTCCTTCTTCGAGAAACCGATATGCTCGAGCAGGTTGAAGCTCATGTCGGCGAGCTGCTCGTCGGTAACTTTCAGCGTGTTCTTGAGGAAGTCGGTGCCGAGCGTCCACTGGTTGAAGACGAACTTGATGTCGAAGGCAGCCTTGGTGGCGCCGTTGATCGCTTCGATCTTCTCATCCGAAAAGCCCTTGGCCTTCAGCGAGCCGGGGTTGATGCCCGGAGCCTGGTTAAGGTTGCCGTGACCGATGGCATAGGCTTCGATTTCGGCGATCTGGCTTTCGGTGTAACCGAGCGTGCGCAGGGCTTCCGGAACCGCGCCGTTGATGATCTTGAAGTAACCGCCACCGGCGAGCTTCTTGAACTTCACGAGCGCAAAGTCGGGCTCGATGCCGGTCGTGTCGCAGTCCATCACGAGGCCGATCGTGCCGGTCGGCGCGATAACGGTCGTCTGGGCGTTGCGGTAACCGTGCTTTTCGCCGAGTTCCAGCGCCTTGTCCCAGGCGGCCTTGGCGTGAGCCGACAGCGTCTGGTCCGGGTTTTCCGAATGGTAGAGCGGAACCGGGTCGACGGAGAGCTGTTCGTAGCCGGTGGTTTCACCGTAGGCTGCACGGCGATGGTTGCGGATGACACGCAGCATGCTTTCGCGGTTCGGCGCAAAATTCGGGAACGGACCAAGCTCGCCGGCCATTTCAGCCGAGGTCGCATAGGAAATACCGGTCATGATTGCGGTCAGCGAACCGGCAATCGCACGGCCTTCCTTCGAATCGTAGGGAATGCCCGACGACATCAGGAAACCGCCGATGTTTGCGTAGCCGAGGCCGAGCGTGCGGTACTGGTAGGAAAGTTCGGCGATTTCCTTCGACGGGAACTGCGCCATCATGACGGACACTTCGAGAACGACGGTCCACAGGCGGACGGCATGTTCGTAATCTGCGATCGCAATGTTCTTCGTTGCCTTGTCCTTGAACTGGAGAAGGTTCAGCGAAGCAAGGTTGCAGGCCGTGTCGTCGAGGAACATGTATTCCGAGCACGGGTTGGAGCCGCGGATCGGGCCGCCGGCCGGCGAAGTGTGCCAGTCGTTCATCGTCGTGTTGAAGTGGATGCCCGGATCGGCAGACGCCCATGCGGCATAGGAAATCTGTTCCCACAGATCCTTGGCCTTCAAGGTCTTCATGACCTTGCCGTCCTTACGGGCGGTCAGGTTCCACTCGCCATCGTTTTCGACAGCCTTGAGGAAGTCGTCCTTCAAGGAGACGGAGTTGTTCGAGTTCTGGCCCGAAACGGTGAGGTAGGCTTCCGAATCCCAGTCCGTGTCATAGGTCTTGAACTGAAGATCCTTGTAACCCTGCTGGGCAAACTGGATGACGCGCTTGACGTAGTTTTCCGGAACCAGGTCCTTCTTGGCAGCGCGGATTTCGCGCTTCAGGGCCGGGTTCTTCAGCGGGTCATAGCAATCGTCGTCACTGCCTTCGCAGTTGACGCAGGCCTTCATGATCGCCTTCAGGTGCTTGGCGACGATCTTCGAACCGGTGACGAGAGCAGCAACCTTCTGCTCTTCCTTGACCTTCCAGTTGATGTATTCCTCGATATCCGGATGGTCGATATCGACAACGACCATCTTGGCCGCGCGACGGGTCGTGCCACCCGACTTGATCGCGCCGGCTGCCCGGTCACCGATCTTCAGGAAGCTCATCAGGCCGGAAGAACGGCCGCCGCCGGAAAGCTTTTCGCCTTCGCCGCGCAGATGGGAGAAGTTGGAGCCGGTGCCGGAACCATACTTGAACAGACGCGCTTCGCGAACCCACAGGTCCATGATGCCGCCTTCGTTGACCAGGTCGTCACCGACGGACTGGATGAAGCAGGCGTGCGGCTGCGGATGCTCATAGGACGACTTGGACTTCGTCAGCTTGCCGGTGAAGGGGTCGACATAGAAATGGCCCTGGCCGGGGCCATCAATGCCATAAGCCCAATGCAGGCCGGTGTTGAACCACTGCGGAGAGTTCGGGGCAACGCGCTGGGTGGCAAGCATATAGGCAAGCTCGTCCATGAAGGCTGCCGCATCGTCTTCGGACGAAAAATAGCCGCCCTTCCAGCCCCAATAGGTCCAGGTGCCGGCAAGACGCGAAAAGACCTGGCGGGCATCGGTTTCAGAACCGTAGCGCTCGCCTTCGGGAATGTCCTTCATCGCCTTCTCGTCGGCAACCGAGCGCCACAGGAAGGAAGGAACGTTGTTTTCCTCGACCTTTTTCAGGATCTTCGGAACGCCGGCCTTGCGGAAATATTTCTGCGCCAGAACGTCGGTCGCGACCTGGGAGAACTGCGACGGCACGTCGATATCGGCAAGACGGAAGACGATGGAACCGTCCGGATTGCGGATCTCGCTGGTCGCCTTGCGGAACTCGATAGTTCCGTAGGCGCCTGTCTCAGGCTTCGTGAAACGACGTTCGATGCGCATTGCCTCTAGTCCCTCATCCTTTGTCGCCATATAGGCGCACGGGTTCGATGCGGCTGCTCTCCATCATGGGCAGCCGGCTGAAATTTCATCCAGACTCATTGGATGTCTATCTGTATATTGTGCTGGATAATGGCTGCCAACACTAAATATAGTATTAACAACATGTTTATGCCAGCCCAATCGCCGTCTTGGCGATGATTTTCAAAGCGCACGGAAACCCGTCGCCCGGCTGTCTGTCAGAACAAGCCCTGCGCTCGATTGTTTCCATAAAACTCGAAAAAGAACCGGCCTCGTTACTCCCGGTCCAGTCGCCGCCGCAACATGGGTTTATTCATGGCTGCGCATCCTGATTCGGTCAAGCCGTAGCCGGTAGGAGTTTCTAAACCACAAGATATTGTGGCTGATGCCTGTGGATAACGGGGAATAAAAAACAGCGAGGATTCTCAAGTGCTTGGCGACCGGAGCTGAAGCTTGCGCGAGGCTTGCGAAATTCGATTGTGGCACGATCGGGGCAGATCGGCGGCTCTGGAAGCCCTTTCTGAACGGGCATTTTAGCACTTGGCCATACCATATTGAGACATATGGGTAACACGGCCCTCTAAATGTAGAAAAGTCCGCCATCCTGTGGATGACGGACCAGCTATTGACATCAAAACGGCAGGGCAGGGTATGCGTCAGCGCATATCCTGCGGCTCGTGGTTGAAATGAAGTGCGGCCACTATCTGTTGTGGCCCTGGAGCCTTGGAGATATTAACCCCGGTGTCCCTTGGCGATCGGCTCCTGATAGGTGAAGCCCATGTCCCAGGGAAAATAGATCCAGGTGTCCTGGGAAACCTCGGTGACGAAGGTGTCGATCGTCGGCACGCCGGTCGGCTTGGCGTAGACGCAGGCAAAATGTGCCTTGGGCAACATCTCTCGCACTTCCTTCGCCGTTTTGCCGGTATCGGTCAGGTCGTCGACAACGAGAATGCCTTCGCCGCCGTTTTCCAGCAGCTCGGGCGAAATGCCTTTCAGCAATACGGTTTCGCCCTGGTCGACATAGTCATGGCGCGTGGCGATGCAGACCGTATCGATGAGACGAATATTGAGTTCGCGCGAGATGATCGCCGCCGGCACCAGGCCGCCGCGGGTGATACAGACGATTGCCTTGAACTCCTGGCCAAGGCCGGAGAGGCGCCAGGAAAGCGCACGGGTATCGCGGTGGAATTGGTCCCAGGAAACGGGAAATGCTTTTTCAGGAAGAGACATGAATTTGCCGCCAGAACGAGAGTTTCTTTGGCTCTCGCTAATAGCGGCAAGCGAGGGGAAAAGGCAAGCGGTTGGGCTCGCGCGGCTGCAGGGTGCTCCCAGACCGTTTACCCGTGTCCGGCTTGCTTATGAGGGGCAAAGGTGAGGGCTACAATCAGGCCGATCGTGGCGCAGGCCGAAGTCAGCCCGGCAACCGCAACCCATCCGCCATGGATCCAGAACCATCCGCCGGCCCAGCCGGTAAAGCTGGCGCCGATATAATAGAACAGCAGGTAGAGCGCCGAGGCATGGCTCTTGGCGGCGCCCGAACTTGCGCCGACACCGCTGCTTGCCGCCGAATGACCGATGAAAAAGCCGATCGTGATCAGCGAGATACCGAGGATTGTCAGGATAAGGCTGGAGGTCAGCGTTACCACCACGCCGGCAAGAATGGTGGCGAACGTGACGATCAGTGTTGTCCTTCGACCGAACCGGTCCACCATCCGCCCGCCGGACGATGAAGAAACGATCCCCAGCGCATAGGTGAGAAAGATCATGCTGATCGCCGTCGGCCCGAGATAATAGGGCGCACCGGCCAGCCGGAAGGTGGAGTAATTGAACACGGTGGTGAACACGCTCGTCAGCATCGTGCCGATCAGATAGAGCCGTAAAAGCGCAGGGTTGGAAAGATGCTGCCGCCACAGATGAAGATGCCGTCCTAGGGGCATGGATTGCGGCCGGAAATTTCGTGACGGCGGCAGAAGCAGAAAGAAACCGATTGCCGCGGCGACACAGGCTACTCCCAGCGCATACATGGCGATCTGCCAGGAGGTAAAGGCCGACATCAAGCCCATCCCCACCCGTCCGACCATCGCCCCGAAAGCGGTGCCGCCGATATAAAGTCCCATCGCCCGGCCGAGGCTCGCAGGTTCGATCTCTTCTGCGAGATAAGCCATCGCCACCGCGGGCACGCCGCCAAGCACGAAACCCTCGACAGCCCGCGCTGCGAGCAGCCAGCCCCAACCACCGGCGCTTGCTGCGACAAGGTTGCATACTGCGGCCAGCATCATCGACGTGAACATCAGCGTCTTGCGGCTGACGATCTGGGCAAATGCGCCTGACAGAAGAATCGCGAAGGCAAGCGCACCGGTCGTCAGTGATAGCGCCAGCGAGGCCGTTGCAGCGTTGACGCCAAAGTCTTGCGGAAATTCCGGCAGAAGCGGCTGGACGCAGTAGATCAGCGAGAAACTGGCAAAACCGGCAAGGAAAAGCGCCCAGCTGGCGCGACGAAAGGCAGCGCTGTCGCCTTTTATCCAGGTTGTTTCGAATTCCGTCGGTGTCGCCTGAATAGCAGCTTCAAGTGTGGCGGGCTGGGGCATGGCCTATCCTTTGCAGACGCATATAGCGCCATGCCGACATTGCCGCTAATATATGGATGAGGTATTCTCCATATCTGGAATTAATATCATGGAGCTCAGACACGTCCGTTATTTCCTGGCAATTGCCGAGGAGGGAAGTTTTACCCGCGCGGCAGAGCGCCTGGGTATTGCACAGCCGCCGCTCAGCCAGCAGATCAAGGTGCTGGAGCAGGAGGCTGGCGTCCGGCTCTTCCGCCGCCTGTCACATGGGGTAGAGCTTACGCCCGCTGGCCGCGCCTTCCGGGCTGCGGTCGGTAGCGTTCCGCATGAGATCGCCGAAGGCGTACGGCTTGCGCGCAAGGCTGCTGCGGGTGAAAGCGGCGAGATTCGCATCGGCTTTACCGGGACCGCAGCCTTGAGCCCAGCCGTGCCTGTCTGTATCGCGCAGTTTCGAAATACCTATCCGGATGTCGAGATCAATGTCACGGAGGCCAATTCCATGGCGCTTGCCGCGGCACTGATCGAAGACCGGCTGGATGTCGCCATTCTGCGTCCCTCGAATTCCGATCCTAATCTTCTGACCGAGGAGGTTCTGACCGACGAGCCGCTTCTCGCTGCGCTGCCGGCCACCCATCCCTTGGCGGTCTCTGGAGAGATTATCGATCTTGCCAAATTGTGCGACGATCCGTTCATCCTGACGCCCCGCAGCGTTGGCGTCAGTCTTCACGATGCGATCCTGCGGGCCTGTGCGAAATCCGGCTTCACGCCCAAGTCGGGGCCGGCAGCACCCCATATTGCTTCGATTCTCTCGCTGGTCGCGGCAGGCCTCGGCGTATCGCTTGTCCCAGCATCCACTGCTCGCGTAGATTTGCACGGTACGGTATTTCGGTATCTGGGTGACACCGCCGAACGTGTTGCGATCGCACTCGCCTATCGCAGGGCAACGACATCGCCTGTTGTCAGAAACTTCTGCTCCGTCGCACGAAAGGCGCGCATGGATCGGCGCTTTGAGCCACAGGCTCAAAAAGAATGAGGTCCTCGCGTCTGTTTTCTTCATCTGACTTTCATCCCGCAAACACCCTGTCGCCGCATTTGGTTGCAATGCCGACCGGGCAGATATGAACGAGGAAAACATGGACGAACTGGAAAAAGCGGCTCGCGGATTGCTTTATGACGCAAATTACGATCCGGCCGTTCTGGAAAAGCGCAAGGCGGCCAAGCGTATCCTGTATCGGCTGAATGCACTCTCGCCGGATGAGAGGCAAGAACATGCCGAGCTGATCCGCGGGTTATTGGGACGCATCGGCAGGAATTTCGTCTTCGACGGTTCGTTTCACTGCGATTACGGCTTTAATATCGAAATAGGCGACGATTTCTATGCCAACGTCAACCTTGTCATTCTGGACGGCGCGAAGGTCACTATCGGTGATAACGTCTTCATTGCTCCCAATGTCGGCATCTACACCGCGGGTCATCCGCTAGACCCAGAGCGCCGCAACGCCGGCCTCGAATATGCTCTTCCGGTCACGATCGGGAACAACGTCTGGATCGGCGGCGGAGTTTCGATCATGCCGGGCGTGACCATCGGCGATGGTGCGGTGATCGGCGGCGGCGCGGTCGTCACGCGCGATATTCCGGCGAATGTCGTTGCCGCAGGAAACCCGGCACGCGTTATCCGGGAGATCACGACCGAAGACGCAAAGCGCGAGAGTTTCGGCCGCAAGTAGCCGTTCCGCATATTGGGCAAGCGGCAGCACCTTCTGGCTGCCGCCGCTCGACCTTTATCGTGAAAGCAATGTCAGCGCCGTCATCGAATCGAGCAGGCTGCGCGTTACCCCGCCGAAGAACATTTCCCACCAGCGCGAATGCCCGTATCCGCCCATGACAAGCAGATCGATGCTTTTGTCTGCAAGGCGGTTTTCGATCGCTGCAGCCGGCGAATTGCCGCCGCTGTCCTGCGTCGTCAATGTTACGTTTATGCCGTGGCGGGCAAGTGTTGCGGCAAGCTCGGAACCTGCAAATTCCTTTTCCCTATCGCCGCGCTCAGGAGGATCGATCACCAGAACCTCTACCGAAGAGGCCTGCTTGAGGATCGGGAGCGAATCGAAGGTGGCACGGGCAGCCTCCCGTGAACCGTTCCAGGCGATCAGCACACGTTCGATCGGTTTTGGCTGCTTCAGCGTATAGGGCACTAGCAACATCGGCCGGCCGCTTTCGAACAGGAATGTCTCCAGGTCGGCGCGATGATCGGCCTGGGACGTGCTGCTCTGGTTGGCAACGATCAGGTCCGCAGTCCGTGCGACCTCCTGTACGGAGCTTGATGCATAACCGGCCGCCAGCATGTAGCTGCGCCATTCGGCCGAAAGTCCCTCGCGCGTGGTCTTCTGGCGGAAGATCTGCTCAATTGCCTGAGTTTCCCTCTGGGCGCTTTCCTGCAGGATCTCGATTGCGGTCGGGTCGGGGATTTCCATCGGCGCGATCAGCGGAACGGCGGTTAGCGTCTCGGCGTGAACCCCCACCAGATGCGCGGAAAACTGCTCGGCGATCGCAACCGCAAAATCGGTGATCTGCGGCGCGTTTCGCTGCGTGTCGAGAACCGCAAGAACAGTCTTGTAGGACATGGACATCTCCTCATTACAGGCTTCGTTTCGAGCCTTGTTTCAATAAGGTGGTGCTGCCGCGGCGCGGGTCAACGGGCGCCGCCCTTTGGTTATGCGTCCGCAGTCGGATTGGCCGAAATCCCTTTTCGATCGAGGCCGGCAATCATCTCCGAGACCGCTTCTGCAGCGGCATCCATAGCCTCGGCATCACGGCCGCGCACGACGATCTCGGTCGAGAATTTCTTTCCGTCGAAACGCGGGTAGGAGCCGATGCTGGTTTCCGGATGCGCCTTCTGGATATCGGCAAGCAACGTGCCGATATCACCTTCGCCATAGGGGCAGGAGACGGCACGCGACAGCATTTTTGCGCCGCTGCGCAAGGTCGGCAGAACGTTGTCGACCATCGCCTGGAAAACCTGCGGCACGCCTGCCATCACATAGACATTGTCGATGATGAAGCCGGGGGCCGTGGAAACGGGGTTGGCGATATGTTTCGCACCTTCCGGCATCCGCGCCATGCGCTGGCGGGCAGGGGTGAATTCCATCTCGCGCCGCTTGTACATCTCACCAAGCAGCGTCATCGCCTCTGTGTCATAGATGCACTCGACGCCAAATGCCTTGGAAACCGAATCCGCGGTAATGTCGTCATGGGTGGGGCCGATGCCGCCGGATGTGAAGACGTAGTCATAGCGTGCCCTGAGCGCATTGAGCGCCTCGACGATCGCTTCTTCTTCGTCCGCAACAATGCGAACCTCCTTGAGGTCGATGGCGGACAGTGTGAGCATATCGGCCAGATGTCCGATATTCTTGTCCTTGGTTCGCCCCGAAAGCAGCTCGTCGCCTATGGCAAGCATGGCAGCGGTTACAATGGTGGAGGAGGCGGAGTGATCGGACATGAGGAGCTCGCTTTCTGTGATGGCTGGACGTTAATCCGCCTGCCGGGGAATGCAATCCCGCCGACGCTTACCTGATAATACGCAAATCGAACAAGATATGCCGCCATCGTTCGAAAATAGTAGACAGTGCGTCGTGGCATCGCCGTCTGGCGGCGCATACCCGGCTCGGATAGCTTTCGGCCACACGCTCGTAACAAGGCAGATCAATGATCATCGAGTTCTTGAAAAAGCTGTTGGGCGGAGCACCTACTGTAAGCTCAGCAACAGCGTCCACTCCCGCAGAGGAAACGAAGAAAATGACGAAGGTTCTGGTTCTTTACTATTCTTCCTATGGTCACATCGAAACGATGGCCTACGCTGTCGCCGAAGGCGCGAAGTCGGCCGGTGCCGAAGTCACCGTAAAGCGCGTTCCGGAACTGGTCCCGGAAGAAGTCGCCAAGTCCTCGCATTTCAAGCTCGACCAGCGTGCACCGATCGCCACCGTTGCTGAACTTGAAGAATATGATGCCATCATCGTTGGCGCCGGCACACGCTTCGGCACTGTCGCCTCGCAGATGCGCAATTTCTGGGACCAGACGGGTGGCCTGTGGTTTACCGGCAAGCTGGTCGGCAAGGTTGGATCTGTCTTCACGTCGTCCGCCACCCAGCACGGCGGTCAGGAATCCACCATCCTCGGCTTCATTCCGACCCTGCTTCACCACGGCATGGCCGTTGTCGGCCTTCCCTATGCCTTCCAGGGCCAGATGGGTGTTGAAGCAGTCAAGGGCGGCTCGCCCTACGGTGCCTCCACCATCACCGACGGCGACGGGTCTCGCCAGCCTTCGGATGTCGAACTGGAAGCCGCAAAGTTCCAGGGTGCCCATGTTGCAAAGATCGCAGCCAAGCTTTCGGCCTGATCTCGATTAGCCGTCGGAATTTACCTGAAAGGGAGTGGCCTTGGCCGCTCTCTTTTTGCATTCTGGGCACAGTTTTGGGCACAAATGACGAATTGGTGCCCATGATCGAAGGCGCGCCGTCTTCGATCTGAAGTTTGCGTATCTGATTTGTTTTATTTATATCAATGACTTAGGTGCTTGGTGCGGACGGCGGGGATCGAACCCGCATGACCGAGGCCGAGAGATTTTAAGTCTCTTGCGTCTACCAGTTTCGCCACGTCCGCTTGGGTCTTGCTTTTCAGGTAGATAGACGATTCCGTCAAGCTCAGCTTTGCAAAACAAGTTCCGGAGTTTTGCAAAGCTGAGCTTTCGTCCCGGATCGTTGCGGTCGTCCACAGCCCAGGCCTAGTCATAGGTGAAGAAAAAGGCCGGCACCGCGGGGTGCCAGCCTCATCACAATTACATCTCCGCAGCCTTTGTCAGTCGAGAAGATCCGCAGGCACATTGCCGCCGTTTTCCGACAGCTTTTTCATCAATGCCTTGTGAAGCCACATGTTCATCTTGGCCGAATCCCCTGTGTCGCCGGTGTAGCCCAGTTCGGCTGCAAGTTCTTTGCGCTCGCTGAGACTCGCATCCATGCCAAGAGCCTTCATAAGGTCGACGATCGAGTGGCGCCAGTCGAGCTTTTGGCCGCTCTTCTTGACCGCAGCGTCAAGGATGGGCGCGACGTCGACGGGCGCAGACGTTGATGGACTTGCGGCCGGAGCGGCGGACGCCGCTGCGGGGGCAGGGGACGACGTGGCAGCAGTCGGCGCGGCGCCCGTTGCGGCGGGAGCCGCAGCTGGATTTTCAGCTGCCGCCGCCGGGGAGCCGAAGATCGCATTCTTAATCTTGCTGAAGATGCTCATGGGTCTTCTCCTCGAGGTTAGATGGTAAGGAACTAGGGCGTCCAGTGCTGGAGGAAATGGGGCCGATGTCTAAACGAAGCGAATTGTGGTGGTGAGAAATATTGTCGGGGAGGTGCAGGATCGCTTCAGGTTGACGCTTTAATGTCCGGGGCTATGTCCTCCTCCATAACGAGGAGGAGAATATGGTCGGGAAAGTATTGCTCTTTTTGATGATAATCTTCACCGGCTCGGTGGCGCATGCGGAAGGTACGGTAAAGGAAGGCCAGGTCATGGCCAGCCGCATTCTCGGAAAGAACGTCGAGTACTCGCTGTATCTGCCACCGGGTTACGGTCGTGACGAAAGGCGTTATCCGGTCATTCACCTTATGCATGGTGGCGGCGACGGCCAAAATCAGGATTGGTATCGTTTCGGCAACGCCAATCTGGTTTTTGACAGGCTGATAGAATCAGGTGAAGTGCCGCCCTTCATCGCGGTCACACCGGAAGGCCGCCGGGATGACGACAACAAATTCAACACCTATTACATGAATGATGCCGACGGCCAGTATTTGTGGCAGGACATGTTCGTGAAAGAGTTCGTTCCGCACATCGAAAAGACCTTTCCCGTCATTCCAGGTAAGAAGTCCCGCGGCATTCTCGGCTTGTCGATGGGCGGATATGCAGCAATTGCTTTTTCCATGAAATATCCGGATCTTTTCGCCGGTGCCGCTGCATTGAGTGCGGCCTTCCGCACCGACCAGCAGATCGTCGAAATGGATCAGGCAGGATATGATCGGCGCTATGGCAAGGCCTGGGGTGTCGGATTGGCCGGACGCGATCGCCTCAATCAGCCTTATTACGCCAACAGCGTTCTCGATCTGGTCGACAAGGTCCCGGCTGACGATCTAAAGAAGACCGAGCTCTTTATAGACTGCGGTTCCTATGACGATTTTTTCGTCGGCAATGCGGAGCTGACAATGAAACTCCGGAAGCTGAAAGTGCCGCATCATTTCATGGCCCGCGAGGGTGGTCATGACTGGACCTATTGGCGCACCGGGCTGCCGCAGGCGACCGTTTTTCTGGGTAAGGTTTTTCGTCAATAACAGGCCGCTAGACATTATTTGTTCGTCTCTGCCGGAATGCTGAAGTTGGCGGAGAACTGAAAGCTGATTAAACGGGCTTGGTCTTCATCCACAAGCTATGGCATAGCGATGAAAATCTTGACGAGCCGTGGATGGTTTATGTGATGAAGACAGGTGTGGATGATGCCAAGGCGGCGATGCGGACGATCTTTCCGGAGACTCCGCTTCAGTTGAACGAGCATCTCAGCCGCCGTTACGGCGCAGATATCTGGTTGAAGCGTGAGGACCTGTCGCCGGTCCGTTCCTACAAGATCCGCGGCGCCTTCAATTTTCTGCGCAAGGCGATCACTGCTGGCGCGAGCGACAAGACGTTCGTCTGCGCTTCGGCCGGCAACCATGCGCAGGGGTTTGCCTTCGTCTGCCGCCATTTCGAAGTGCCGGGCATTGTCTTCATGCCGGTCACGACGCCGCAGCAGAAGATAGACAAGACCCGCATCTTCGGCGGCGAATTCATCACCATCAAGCTTGTCGGCGACATCTTCGACCAATGCTACGCTGCCGCCCGTGCCCATGTGGAGGAAATCGGCGGCATGATGGTGCCACCCTTCGACGATCTAGACATAATCGAGGGGCAGGCGACCGTTGCTGCGGAAATTTCGACCCAGCTACCCGATGGCGTGTTGCCGGACTTGGTCATCCTTCCTGTTGGCGGCGGCGGTCTTGCTTCCGGCGTCACTGGCTACCTCAAGGATGCGGTCGCCGCTGAAGGTTTTCTCTTCACCGAGCCGACAGGCGCGCCGAGCCTGAAGAAAAGCCTCGAGGCCGGATCGCCCATAACGCTTCCGAAGGTCGACAACTTCGTCGATGGTGCCGCGGTCGCGCGCATCGGTGATCTCAATTTTGAAGCGTTGAAAGGTTTTTCGTCGTCGCAGGTGATGCTGGTTCCCGAAAATGCGATCTGCGTCACGATGACCGACATGCTGAATGTCGAAGGTGTCGTGCTGGAACCGGCGGGTGGTCTTTCGATCACCGCCCTGTCGCTTCTTCCGCGTGAAAAGATCGCCGGAAAGACCATCGTCTGCATCGTCTCGGGCGGCAATTTCGATTTCGAGCGGCTACCCGATGTGAAGGAGCGGGCCATGCGTTATGCGGGCCTGAAGAAATATTTCATCCTGCGTTTGCCCCAGCGTCCCGGGGCTTTGCGCGATTTCCTCAACCTTCTGGGCCCGGATGATGACATCGCCCGTTTCGAATATCTGAAGAAATCGGCTCGCAATTTCGGCTCGATCCTTATCGGTATCGAAACGACGGCGTCGGAAAACTTCGCCGGCCTTTATGAACGTTTTGAAGGGGCAGGGCTCGGGTACGAGGACATCACCGAAAACGAAATCCTCGCCAACCTGATCATTTGATGGGCTGGCGCTTCCGGCCTGAAACGGTTACAGGCGGTTGGGTGCGTTTCGGCGCCGGGAGCAATGTGGTAGGCAAAATCATGGCATCTTTTTTCTCTTCTCTCCTCTCAGCCTTTTCAGGCAAGGATAAGCCGGCCCAGGCTGCCAAAGGCGTGGAACCTGTTGCTTACAAGGATTGCCTGATCTATCCGGCACCGATCGCCGAAGGTGGACAATACCGCCTCGCTGGCCGGATCGAGAAGGACGTAAACGGCGAAACGCTGGTTCGCCATGTCATTCGGGCCGATATGTTCTCGTCGATGGACGACGCTGTGACTTTCACGGTCCGCAAGGCTGAACAGATCATCGACCAGAACGGCCCGTCGCTGTTTTCGGACGGTCAAAGCACCCGTTCCGCCTGATCCGCCACTGATCGGACGTTCCATTTTCAGTTTCCTTTGGGGACGGGAAGGCTATCCCTGTTTCTGAGATCATCAGGTTCCACAACGATGCCGCCATCTGGCGCTGCACGATCCGTTGACCTGCTTGCCCAACCGGCTTCCGTCTACTGAAAGCGTCAGCGAGATCATGGTGCATGCCGGCAACGGCTACGCTTTCAGTATCGCCATGATAGATCTCGATCGTTTCAATTCATGGCCATCAGGCTGGCGATGCGGTCATCCGCGAGGTCTCTGTTAGGCTGAAGGCTAAGGCCGGGCCGCAGGATATGATCGCTCGCCTTGAGGGAGAAGACTGCGCAGCAATTCTGGCAAGCGTGTCGACGGAACAGGATCTGGAAACGTTCAGCGCTCTGCCCGGAGCATACGGCTGACAATGATACGTCAGTCGGTTGTGCCGATATCGCGCTCTATTGAGATGATCCCTAGATTGCTGGTCCATTGAAACACATGCCAAGACGATTGCCGGAAGTTGCAGGTCTCGACTTCAATGAGGGCGCGATTGTCCGTCTTATCAGATAACTTGCGCTGGACCCGCCGGGATTTGAGGAAAACTTAACTGAGACGATCCTAAAAGAGCTTGTTCTCAATGGCGCAAGGAGCACCATGCAATGGCTTAATCTCGGCCTGTTTCTGATTGAAGCGGTCGTCTATTTCTCCGTCATGACGGCGTTCCTGCATTTTCGGCGTTCGCTTGGCCTGGGTGTGTTTTTGGCCGCGCTCGGTGTGATGCACTTCATGGAGACCTACCTGGCGGCGGTCTTTTACGTCGAGCTTCCATTCGGAACGGTATCGCCAGGTTCCTCCATCTTTTTTGCCGGCAAGCTGATGATGATCCTGATGCTTTATATCAAGGAAGATGCAGCAACGGTGCGGCAGCCCATCTACGGACTGTTTCTCGGCAATCTCCTGACGGTCGGCATCGCCCAGATATTGCAGTTGCACGCGGCTGTAACGCTGCCGGGCGGACGCGCTGCCGATATGGCCTTTCTCGATGAGATGGGTTGGCTCATGGTCTGGGGCACGACGATCCTCTATGTCGATGCGATTGCCATCATCCTGCTTTACGAGCGGTTGGGGCGTTTCGTCGACAATGTAGTCGTGCGCTTCGCCATCAGCGGCGCCGTTATGCTGACTTTTGATCAGGTAGCTTTTTTCTCTGTACTCCACATCTTGCTTGGTGTGCCGCTGCCTGTCTTCTTCGGTGGCTGGTATGCGAAGGTACTCGCGGTGCTTATCTATTCGAGCCTCTTTGCAGTCTATCTCAGGATCGATCAAAACGACCGATGGTTCGCGTCGTCACGGCAGATCAAGGACATTTTTCACGACCTCACATTCCGCGAGCGTTATCAGGCCCTGCTGGCAAAGGCTGGTGTGGACGGACTGACCGGTCTTTTGGATCGCGGCCGTTATGAGGTGGACGGACCTGAACTGGTGCGAAAAAGCCTCGCAATGCGCCAGTCGATCAGCATGGTCATTGTCGATGCCGATCATTTCAAGGAGGTCAATGATCGATTCGGCCATCAGCGTGGTGATACGGTTTTGCGGGATTTGGCAGCTTGTCTGAGCAGGAGCGCTCGCTCAAGTGATCATTTGTCCCGTTTCGGCGGCGAGGAATTCGTGATCCTTTTGTCGGACACCGACCATGAAAAGGCTCTGGAAGTCGCAGAGCGCCTTCGGGTGGATATTGCCGCCAACATCACGCGCCCCGATGGCGCGCCGCTTACGGTTTCGATCGGCGTTGCGACTGCGCCGGAGGATGGCCGAACGCTGGATCTCATCTTGAGCCGGGCCGACGAACGGCTCTATCAGGCAAAAAATAACGGCCGTGATAGGGTTCACGGCCGTCTTGGAAAGTTCTGAACGTATTCAGGAAATTAGGCAGCGAGAGCCAGCTGCTCAGTCCGTTCCTGGGCCGAAGCAATTGCCTTTTCGAAGGCTTCCGGACCGAAAGCCGTGCCTTCGACATAGATGACTTCGACATCGGTCATGCCCATGAAGCCGAGGACGGTCTTCAGGTAGGGAACGGCATGGTTCATCGCCATGGCAGGGCCTTCGGAATAGATGCCTGCGGCCGACAGGACGACATAGACCTTCTTGCCGGTGGCAAGACCCTGCGGGCCTTCGGCGGTGTAGCGGAAGGTGAGGCCGGCGCGGGCAACGTTGTCGATCCAGCTCTTCAGCTGCGAGTAGATGTTGAAGTTGATCAGGCCAGTTGCCAGCACGACAGTGTCGGCGGCCAGCAGTTCGGCAGTGAGCTTGTCCGACAGTTCGGCGGCAGCCGCTTCCTCGGAATTACGCTGGTCAGCCGGCTTGCGGATAGCCGAGGTCGTTACGGTGTCGAGATGGGAAATCGGATTCTGACCAAGGTCGTGACTGACAACAGTTGCGCCAGCGTTCTTCGCCTTCAGCTTATCGACGAATTCGTTGGCGATCTTGGTAGAGAGTGATTCGTCGCCGCGCGGGCTGGAGGTGACGAGAAGAATGGAAGACATGGTGCCAATTCCTTGATTTGTCTAGGAGGTCTTCTTGCGACCTCGATATGTGGGGCGAGACTGGAGGCTCGTGTAGCTGACAAATAGGTCTGGACCGCCATCGATAAAACGGGGATAATATCGAAGGTTCCTATCGAATATCTGGATAGCTCTCATGGATGCCAATCCGACCCTCGACCAGTTGCAGGTCTTCATCGCCGTTGCGGAAACGGGAAGCTTTTCGGCCGCGGCCCGCTCGCTCAACCGGGCGCAATCCGTGGTCAGCTACACGATCGGCAATCTGGAAGCCCAGCTTGAAGTCACGCTTTTCGAGCGCAGCGGTGCACGCCAGCCAAAACTCACCGAAGCGGGTAGGGCGATGCTGGCCGATGCTCGCCGGATTGTTGCCGACCTGCAGGTCATGCGCTCGCGCGCCAAGGGTATCCGGCAGGGGCTTGAGGCGGAAATCACGCTGGCGATCAGCGTCATGGTTCCGGCCGACGCGCTTGTTGCCGAACTCAAGGAATTCAGGATCGCATTCCCGACCGTCGCGCTCAACCTAAATGTCGGCGAACTCGGCATGGTGATGAACCTTGTCATGAACGGCAAGGCGGATATCGGCATTGGCGGGGCGCTGTTGAAACAGGACGATTCGCTTATCGCGGAAAAGATCGGCCACGCTTTCCTGCTACCGGTCGCTGCCGCCGACCACCCGCTGGCCAAGCTCGGGCGACCGCTGACGCTTGCCGATGTTCGTGAGGAGACGCAGCTCGTCGTCACCGACGCATCGGGCATCACTGCCGGTCGCGATTTCAACGTTCTCTCCTACAAGATCTGGCGGGTCAGCGACATCGCCACCAAGCATCATCTCGTCAAGGGTGGGCTCGGCTGGGGCGGCTTGCCGGCGTCGCTGGTGCGTGATGATGTGCGTGACGGCAATCTCGTCGTTCTCGATATCGAAGCCTACGAGCAGGGCGAATACCCGCTTTATGCGCTGCGCAGGACGGCAAGCCCGCCCGGTCCTGCCGGCCAATGGCTGATCGAGAGCTTCGCCCGCAGGCTTTCGACCTGCCCGAACAAGCAGCATTTCACCACCCTGCTCCGCGCCGATATCGACAAGCCCATCGATGTGCCTGCCTATCCCGAGGCGGCGGAGTAGGCCGGCGCAATCCGTGCGATTGACCGCGTCGGGCTGATCTTGATATAGATCGCATCACGGTCAGCAGTTCACCGAGGCGTCGCCGTCCCTTATGGGAAGCTAAACCTGCACATTCAGATATCAGCACTTATCCTGTGCCAAGTCGACAAGACGGTGACCAGCGAAATACCAGACGGACCGGCACGCTTTAAAGGATAAGCCATGCCCAGAACCATCTTTCCGATGGCCGTGTCAGATATGTCGGCCTTCGCCAAATCCCTGCGAGACCAGATCGACAGGCTCGATCACAAGCCGACCCATGTGGAGATGCTCAATCTCCTGAGCCGCGCCGCGGGTTTCCGCAATTACCAGCATTTTCGCGCAACGGCCGATAGCGCCGATCCCGTCGAGATGAGCCACACCACGGCCGAGCCGGAACCGCAGGCAAATGAACGTCGTGTCATGCACACGCTTCGCGTCTTCGACCGGGACGGGCGTATCATCCGCTGGCCGGGAAAACGCTCGCAGCAGGAGCTTTGCCTCTGGTTCCTCTGGTCGAAGATCCCGCGCGGAAGAATGTTTTCCGAACGGGAGATCAGCGTATTCCTGAACGGACAGCACCTTTTCGAGGATGCCGCATTGCTAAGAAGAGATCTCTTCGATCTCGGCCTCGTCACCCGCAATCGTGACGGGAGCGATTATCGCCGCATCGAGAAAAAGCCGCCACCGGAACTAGGGCTTCTCCTGCGCAAGGTCGCAACCTTGCTGGTGAAAACCCCGACCCGGCAGGGACCGGCGGCCGGCTTGCCGCAAACGGCAAGCCCGGCCTGACCGTCATAGCGTCAGCGTGCCCGAAATGCATGTCGCGACCTCGCCGCCGACCCAGATGTCGTCGCCGGCCTTGTCGACATGCACCCGGCCGGCGCGGCCGAGCACCGTGCCTTGCGCAGCGACATAGCTTTCCGGCGCAATTCCGGAGCCGATCAGCCATTGTGCAAGCCCGGCATTCAGGCTTCCCGTCACCGGGTCCTCGTAGCCGTTACGGGTAAAGGCGCGCACTTCGAACTGCGCGTCTTCACCATCCGATTGCGGATCGAAACGGCCGACCAGCCCGACCCGCACACCTGCAAGAATAGAATAGTCCGGCCTGACCGCCAGCACATCTGCGCGCGCAGGCAGGCGCACGCCGATCCAGTCCGGGCCGTTCTCGACCCAGTTGGCGTCCTCGATCATCGAGACCGGGATGCCGAGCCCCTTGGCTATCCTCTCGATCAATGCCGGCTCCACCGGGCCGCTTCGCACGAGCGGTGGTGCGGCAAAGGCAAGCCTCTGGCCATCGCGGCGGATCCGCACCAGCCCGGCGCCGCATTCCTGAACGATCTCGCCCTGAGGCGCATTCGCCGCCTGGCTCAGCCACACATGTGCACTACCGAGCGTCGGATGTCCTGCAAACGGCAGCTCCTGTGTCGGCGTAAAGATCCGCACACGGTAATGCGCCTCCGCCGTTGTCGGCTCCAAAAGAAAGGTCGTTTCGCTGAGATTGGTCCAGTTGGCAAAGGCCTGCATATGCGCGTCATCGAGCGCATCTGCGCCGATGACGACCGCAAGCGGGTTGCCGCGCATCGGCTGGCTGGAAAAGACATCGACCTGCTGGAAGGAAAAGCTTGGCATAGGGATCACTGCATCCGGTTGAAACGAAAACGGCAGCCTTTCAGCTGCCGTTTGATTCCGCAAATGATTTGCCAGGTGGCTGATCGCCTCACAGCACCAGCCGGAACTTCGCAAAACCGTTTTCACCGTCGCCGGCATCCTCGATTTTTGCCCCTTTGATCTCGCCGGCGAAATGGCGCCCCTTCGGTCCGCTCTCGAACACCGCCGTCGTTCCCGGCAACGGCTTGAAGGACCAGTTGCCGTCGGCCGTCGGGTTGATCGTCCCCTGTTCTACGATATAGCGCACGATCACGTCACGGTTGGTATCGGGCGCGACGAAGATCACCTTATCACCGGCAATTTCCGGGAACTTGCCGCCACCACCAGCACGATAATTATTTGTCACGACGACGAATTTCTTAAGTGGATCAATCGGTTTCCCGTCAAACTTCAAGTCAGTTATGCGGTGTGCATCTTCATTGATCAGCTTGCCGTCCTTGTCAAAGCGCACCTGCTGCGACAGGTCGATCTGGTAGGTCACGCCATCGATGACATCGTAATTGTAGGAAGGGAAACCGTCGTTCAGCAGCGCCGCATCCTTGGCTCCCGCCTTGACCTGATTGAACATGCCCGCCGACATTTCCAGCCAGTTTTTCACCTGCGCGCCGGTAATCAGTACCGCCTGAACCGTGTTCGGATAGAGATAGAGGTCGGCGACGTTCTTGATCGCGATATCACCGGTCGGCACGTCGGTATAATATTCGGCACCGCCACGTCCGCCGGCCTTGAATGGTGCCGCAGCCGAAAGCACCGGATAGTCCTTGTACTGGCCATCCTTCAGCATCTGCTTGATATACCAGCCCTGCGCATTCGAGACGATCTGCACCGAAGGATCGTCGGCCACCAGCGCGAAATAGGAATAGAGCGGTGCCGAGGTCTTGCCGACAGGTCTGCGCACATAGGCGAGCGTCGCCTCATGTTCGGCCTTGGCCGCGGCCAGAACCTCCGGCTTGTCTTTGACATCGGCGACCACCTTGCGGTTCTCGTCGCGATGGTAGATCGGCCGTGCTTCCGACGTGGACGAGATTATCTTCCAGCTGTTGCCATCCTTTTCCAGCAGCAGGTCGATCAGGCCCATATGCGAGCCCCAGAAGCCGGCCATCACTGCGGGCTTGCCCATCAGCGTGCCCTTCTTGGCATCCGCGCCGGCAATCCCGTCAAAATCCTTCGGCCCGGGGAAGACCAGGTGCTGGTGCCCGGTGAAGATCGCATCGATCCCTTCGATGCCGGCGAGATAGAGTGAGGCATTTTCCATCCGCTCGCTTTGGCCGGAACCGTCGATGCCGGAATGTGAAAGCGCGATCACGATATCAGCACCTTCCTCCTTCATCTGCGGCACCCAGGCCTTGGCTGCATCGACGATGTCGCGCGTCTGCGCCTTGCCTTCGAGGTTCTTGGCATCCCAGACCATGATCTGTGGCGGCACGAAACCGATGAACCCGACCTTGATCGGCGAGGTGGCTCCTGACCCGTCACGGATCTGCTTTTCGAGGATCACATAGGGCTTGAAGAAAAGTTCATCCTTCTTGGCATCGGATGCCAACATGCCTTTGGTTAGATTCGCACAAACGCATGGAAAGCCCGATCCGGCGAGCACCTTGTTGAGGAAGTCTAGGCCATAATTAAACTCGTGGTTTCCAAGTGTCCCGACGTCATAACCAAGCACGTTCATCGCGCTGATTACGGGATGCTTGTCACCCTCCTTCATGCCACGCTCATAAGCAATGTAATCGCCAAGCGGATTGCCCTGCAGGAAGTCGCCATTGTCGATCAGCATCGAATTGCCGGCCTCGGCGCGGATCGCGTCGACGATCGAGGCGGTGCGGGCGAGACCCAGCGTGTCGTTCGGCTTGTCGGCGTAATAATCGTAAGGGAAGACGTGGACATGGATATCCGTCGTTTCCATGATCCGAAGATGTGCCTGGTTGGCCTGCGCTCGCGCGGCGAAAGGATGCAGCGCGACCAGTGCGGAAGAGGCGGCAATCCCACCGAGAACCGAACGGCGCGAGAGCTGAAAGGATAAAGTGGAGGACGGCATGATATCTCCCTATTCGTCATCGAAAGGCGTAACACTAGGCGCATTCGCATGAGCCTGCATCACCAAAATGACAGGGGGAATAATCCTTCTCTGGCCTACCGCTTCAGCACGGGCTGGATGTCCTGATGGAAGAAGCGGAAATAGGCTGCGACCTGTGCTGCTGCGTTCGTATTGGGGCGAAACTGGATGCCGAGGCGTCCATTATGGCTCCACTTCACCATACCCTCCAGAACACCCAGCTCCTCACTGTCAATCCTGACGGGGCTTCCGATGGAGGCATTGAGTGGCGCGCCGAGGTCTAACGCCAGACCGGTCGCCGAGATATCGACGACGCGAGCATTGACCGATTGCCCGTAATATTTCAGCGTTCCGGGAATGCGTGCCTTGCGCCGAGGAGCAGAGCGCACCTTCATGTTGAGATTGTTCACTGCCATGTCCTGATACCTCCTGACCTTTTATCCGGATTATATCTGGCATGAATTGAAACGCCTTTAGTTTGCGTCATAAAATTGTAACAGATCGAGTAACCGCCGCTTTACATCCGCCTGCGTCTGGCGCGAATGAATGAGGGGGAGAAGCTGATTCTCTCGCCGTGGAGGATCTGCATTTGCCTCGATATTTTGGCCATACTGCCACGACCGGAATGGATGCCGGATGAGCACATCGGTAGTGCTTCTGGCTTTGTTTGCTGCAGTTCTTCATGCCAGCTGGAATGCTTTCCTGCGTTCGGGTGCCGATCGCTTCTGGATGATGACGGTCATGAACCTTGCCATCACGGTTGCCGCCATTCCGGTTGTGGTCATCTTTCCCGTGCCGGTCGCGGATGCATGGCCCTATATTATTGGTTCTTCGCTGTTTCAGGTCGCCTACGGCCTTCTGCTCGTCGCCGCATACAGGCATGGTGAACTCGGGCAGGTTTATCCGATCATCCGTGGCAGTGCACCGCTGCTGGTCACGGTTGGCAGTTTCTTCCTGATGGGCGAGGTGCTGCAGCCCCTGGCCATGCTCGGCGTTCTGTGCATCGTGCTCGGCATCATGACGCTGGCGCTCGGCAATACGAGGGCATCCGGCACGTCCATGCTGTTTGCACTTGCGACCGGCGTGGCGATCGCGGGTTATTCGACCTTTGATGCCATCGGCATCCGGGTGGCAGGAGAACGAGTAGCCTATATTGCCTGGGTGTTCATTCTTCCGGGTATTCTTCTTTCCGCAGCCTACATGGCTATACGCGGGCCTCTGCATATCGATATCCGCTCACCGGAAACCCGCAAGGCGATCGGCGGCGGCCTGGTCTCGCTTCTCTCTTACGGCACTGTTCTGGTTGCTTATTCATTGGCACCGGCCGGTCCGGTATCGGCACTCAGGGAGACCAGCGTGGTGTTCGCTGCTCTCATCGGATGGAAGTTCCTGGGGGAGCGCCTGACACCGAGGCGAATCCTTGCATGCATCGTGGTTGCCGCCGGCGCCATCCTTATTGGGGTTTCGTGACGCCGCGACCAATCTTTAACGGGATTTCCAGCTCATAGGTGCAACCACATTGGGGCTCGTCGCAAGGTCGAGTTCGAGCGGAATGCGGTTTTCGCCGGCGAGTGCCCCTACGGTGAAGGCTCCCCAGGCTCTGATGACCAGCTTGGCTTCACCCTTGGTCACCGGAACGCGGTATTGATTGGGCTGGAAACTATCATGCAGGAAGAAATCGACCACTCCCGTAAGTATGGTGTCCTTTGTCGCCCGAACGGTGATCGAGACCTTCTGCCAATCGCCGCCGACATCAGATTTCTCGACTATGGCGGCAATCTGCAGCCCCTCATTGGTTTCCTGACCTCCGAAACGCTGTTTCTGCGGATCATTGGCGACGGTGATCGCCGGCAATTCGGGCTTGTCGGTGGTGGAAATACTCTGAGCCTCAAAGCCGCCTTCGAGACTGGAGGAGAATTGCCGTAGCTGTCGAAGCTCCTCGAATATCTGCGAGATCTTCTGGTTCAACTGTTCATCGAGCTCGATCGCAACGTTTTTCGTCCGCTCGATACGCTGGCCGTTTTCTTCCACTTTTTCGGCCAGGGAGGCGACGAGACCATCCTTGCCGACACTAATGCTCGCAAGTTTTGGGGCAAGCAACGCTATGATCGCCATGGCAAGATATGTGGCGATCTTTGCGCTGTCACTGCTTTGATAGCCGATCACCTCTCCAATGACGAGCAATATGGAAATAATGCTGACGATACCCGCGCCCAATTCCAGTGAACTTCGCTTCATCTACCCCTCCCTTGAATGGCGCCTCAAGGTTGGGTGTATTTTTGAATTTATGCAACCTTAAATAATCATAGGCCGACATTGGGTCTATCGATGATTTCACGAAGCGCGAAACTTGAATTGATCTTCACCACATGCGGTAGAGCCGAGAGCCAGTCGCGATGAATACGCTCGTAGTCTTCAAGATCCTTGGCCGCGACGCGCAGGATGTAGTCATATTCCCCGGACATCAGATAGCAGACAAGCACATTAGGGCACAATTTCACCGCGGCTTCGAATTCGGTCAGCGTTTTGGCGAACTGGCCCGATAGCGAGATGTGGACGATGACCATCATCTTGTAGTCGAGCGCGGCATTGGAAAGGCGTGCGTGATATCCGCTGATCGTGCCGCTTTTTTCCAGAATGTCGAGGCGGCGCGAACAGGCGGATGGTGAAAGCCCGACACGCTCGGCCAGTTCCGCGTTGGATATTCGCCCGTGATCCTGCAATGTCCGCATGATCGCACGATCGATGGCATCAAAGCTGCTCATTGCGGTTTCTTCCGAAAAATGACGATCTGGCGCAATAATCCCCGAAAATCAAGGTCGCAGCAATCACTCTTCGCAAGGACATTCCGTCGCTTTTCTGATGTGCTCGTCGGGCAAAAAATCAACTGGCGATAGCCAATATAAAAGAGAGGAATGCTGTATGCGTGTCGGGTGCCCGAAGGAAATCAAGAACCATGAATATCGTGTCGGTCTCACGCCCGGTGCCGTGCGTGAATATGTGGCGCATGGCCATGATGTGATCGTGGAAACGAAGGCTGGTGCCGGTATTGGCGCGGATGACGCCGCCTATCAGGCGGCTGGCGCAAAAATCGTCGCTTCGGCCAAGGATGTTTTCGAAAAATCCGACATGGTGGTCAAGGTCAAGGAGCCGCAGCCGGCAGAGTGGGCACAGTTGCGTGAGGGACAGATCCTTTACACCTATCTTCACCTTGCTCCCGATCCGGAACAGACCAAGGGCCTGCTCGCCTCCGGCGTAACCGGCGTCGCTTATGAAACGGTCACCGACGAGCGCGGTGGCCTGCCGCTTCTGGCGCCGATGTCCGAAGTTGCGGGTCGTCTGGCCATCCAGGCGGGTGCAACCGCCTTGCAGAAGGCCAATGGCGGACGCGGCATTCTTCTCGGCGGCGTGCCCGGCGTTGCGCCTGCCAAGGTCACCGTTATCGGAGGCGGCGTCGTCGGGCTTCATGCTGCCCGGATGGCGGCAGGCCTAGGAGCCGATGTAACCATTCTCGATCGCTCGCTGCCGCGCCTGCGCCAGCTCGACGATATTTTCGGCGGCCGCGTCCATACCCGTTATTCGACCATCGATGCGCTGGAAGAAGAAACCTTCTCGGCCGATCTTGTCATCGGTGCAGTGCTCATCCCCGGCGCTGCAGCCCCGAAACTTGTCACGCGCGAAATGCTGTCCGGTATGAAGCAGGGCGCGGTCATGGTTGACGTTGCTATCGATCAGGGCGGTTGCTTCGAGACATCCCATGCCACCACTCATTCCGACCCGACCTATGAGGTTGATGGCATCGTGCATTATTGCGTCGCCAACATGCCGGGCGCGGTACCGATCACGTCCGCACATGCACTGAACAACGCCACGCTTCAGCATGGCCTCGCTCTCGCCGATCGGGGCTTACGCGCCATCGCCGAAGACAGGCATCTGCGCAACGGCTTAAACGTGCACAAGGGGCGGGTCACCAACAGGGCCGTTGCCGAAGCACTCGGTTACGAAGTTTTCGCCCCTGAAAGCCTGCTGAACGTCGCCTGATCTGCCTCAATTCTGCCAGTCTGAACGCCGGGTGCAGCAGCGCCCGGCGTTTTTTGTGCGTAAAATCAATTCGATATTATTTAGATATATCGAAAGACTTGCGTTGTGAGTTTATCGGGCTATCTTTAGATATATCGAAAGACAGTCTAAGGAGACGGAAATGTTTGGACACAGGTTTGATGGCCGCGATCGGTGCGGCGAACACGGGGGCCGGGGAGGCCGCAAGGGCTTCGAGGAAATCTTTGCCGCGCGCGGCGGCCCATTCGGGCGCGGCTTTGGCGGTCCCGGCCGTGGTGGGCGAGGTGGCCCGGGCGGCGGTCATGGCTTCGGTGATGAAGGTGACGGTCGTATCGGCCGCTTCCTGATGCAGGGCGATCTTCGCCTCCTTGTCTTGGCGCTGATCGAAAAGGAACCGCGCCATGGCTATGAGATCATCAAGCATATCGAGGACATGACCTACGGCTTTTACGCGCCAAGCCCGGGCGTCATCTATCCGACGCTGACCTATCTCGAGGAGGCCGGTTATGTGGTCTCTGAAGCCGATGGCAACAAGAAGCGTTACGCCATCACCGAAGAGGGCAGGGCTCATCTCGAAGAAAACCGCAGCTTTGCCTCCACCATTCTCGGCAGGCTTTCCGAACTTGCCGAACGCATCAAGCAGCGCCAGGAACGCAGTGAACATCACCAGCGCCGCGAACACGGTCCCGACCTGCCGCGCAGCGTCGATGCCGCACTCCTCAACCTGCGCGAAGTCATAGCCGCAAAGCTGGCGACGGACGAAAGGAAAGCCGGTGATTTCGTCAAGCTTCTGCTGCAAATGGCCGAAGATCTCGATCGTGACGGGAACAAGGATACCGGTGGCCTGAGCTGACCTTTAGGCACCAATCCAGAGAACAAGTTGTTGCTCTCTGGATAACCTTCGCTTGCGGGGAAAAGTGCTGAAGGACAGGCTGGTGAATTAAGCTCTATCGATGCGGCACTGATAACAGTTGTTGCGGGCCGAGCGCACATGCACATAGGCAATTTCGTCGCGTTCCAACAGGCTTGCCGCGCGTTCGGCAATGGTGTCGGTCGGCGTTACCGCGCCGCTGCCGTAAACGATACGGTCGTTGAAGCCGTAGCCGCGAACGATATAGTCCGGGCTAGAAAGGATCGGCGGCAACGCCTCTTCGCAGGCATAACGCGGGCAGGGGTTCGCATGCAGGAAAATCGGGCCTGTCTCGGCATAAGGCTGCAGCGAGGGAAAGGGCCGATAGGCAAGCACAAGCAGGCCTTCTCCTTCGTCTATGTTCTGCAGGCAGTGGCGGCAGGGATGGCCCGGACCATCCGAAACCATCGTTTCGGGCCTGTTTTCATAGGCATCGGCGCCGCCGTTCCAGAGGGCCTCGGCCTCTTTCGTCGGCATGGCTTGAAAGCGAATTGTAGACATGGGCCTCTCCTTGAATTGGAAAAGCCATGTGATGGGGGTGCTCGGCCAAAACCGCCACCCGTTTCTTGCCGGCCTTGGCCCTTATCCGTCCAGCGCCTTGAGAAGCTCCGCATCCGTAATCGGCACGATCGCCTCTTCGCTGGTGCCTACCGGCGAAAAGCCCATCATCTGGTAAAGCTGGATTGCCCGCGGATGGTCGAGATTGTTGGTGGTGACCGTCACCTTCGACGGATTGTCCTGCCAGGCGGCATAAAGCGCCTGCAGCAGAAACCACTTGCCGATGCCAAGTCCCATAGCCCGTTCGAACAGGCCGAAATAGGAAAGCTCGACAACGTCTTCCGGCTGTTTGGCAAGCTCGAAGAAACCCGAGGGCGCGCCGTCGACATAAAGCACGCTGATTGAAACCGGCTTGCCATGGATGATAGCGGCCAGTTCCTCATCGCTCAGCCGCAGCCGCTCATACCATTGCCATCGCTTCCCCACTTGCCGGTAGAGATAGCGGTAGAAATGCAGCGGGATTTCCGGCGAACGCATGATCGCCGTTTGCACATTGACCGGCACCGGCAGACTGCTGCGAGGTGCCGCCGTCATTTCGAGCCGAGTGACACGGACTTTCAGCGGGAGCGGTTTCTTTGCCATGAAAACTGTTCCGGCCTATCGCGCATCTGCCGGTCCGGTCACAACCGGAGCATCGTCTCGCCCGCCCCATTCTGTCCAGGACCCGTCATAAAGCGCATTGTCCTCGTGACCGAGCGATTCCAGCGCCAGCGTAATGATCGCGGCGGTGATACCCGATCCGCAGGTGGTGACGACCGGCTGGCCGAAGTCGATCCCCGCATCCTCGATCGCCTGACGCAGCTCCGGCAGGCTGCGCAGCTTGCCGTTGACGGAAAATGTGCCGGAAGGAAGGCTGCGGGCGCCCGGCATGTGGCCGGAGCGCAAGCCCGGGCGCGTTTCAAGCTCTGTCGCGGCAAACCGGCCGGCACTGCGCGCATCTGCGATCTGCCGCTTGCCGTCGACGACGATCGACAGCATTTCGCGAAAATTGATCACCTTGTCGAGGCGCAGATCGGTCTTGAATGTGGTGGTCGAAGGCGCCGGGGTCTCTGTCTCCAGCGGCCGCCCTTCGGCCTTCCAGCCGTCCAGCCCACCATCGAGCACGAAGACGTTTTCAGCCCCCATGATCCGGAACAACCACCATCCGCGCGGCGCCGAAAAGATGCCGGGGCCGTCATAAACCACGATCCGGTCCGTCTCCCTGATGCCCATCTTGCCGACAGCCTCGGCAAATAAGTCCGGGGCAGGGACCATGTGCGGAAGGCCGGTCGAATGATCGGCGACCTTGTCGTGATCGAAACGGATGGCGCCGGGAATATGGCCGGCAAGATATTCGGCATCTGCGTTGCGACCCTGCGCCGGCAGATAGAAGGAGGCATCGATAACCTTCAGGTCGCTCGCCCCCAGTTCGTTTGCCAGCCAGTCCGACGAGACCACGAAACGGCTCGTCTTTCCCTCAATCGCGTCGCTCATGCCATTTCTCCCTTGGCCTTTTCAGGCCTGTATTTCGGGCTCGCCGAACCTAATCCGGAAGCGGCGGTTCTCCTTGCCCTTCTTTTCTATTCTGGCGATATGGATCGCCCCGACCTCGCTTGTTCTGGCGACATGTGTTCCGCCGCAAGGCTGGCTGTCAATGGTGGAGTTTTCGCCGATACAGACCAGACTGACTCGCCCGAGGCCGACCGGCGGGCGGACATTCTTCGACTTCACGATGCCCGGATTGGCGGCCAGTTCCTCGTCGGTGATCCATTGCAGGTAAACCGGGTGATCCGCATCGACGAGTTCCATCAGCCTTGCCGTGACGTCGTCCTTGTCGATCGTGTCGGTCATGTCGAAATCGACCCGCGATTCCTCCTCGCCGACGGCAGCCCCGGTAATCGGATACTGGCAGACGACCGAAAGCAGATGGCAGGCGGTGTGCATGCGCATCAGGTTGAAACGGCGCGGCCAGTCGATCGACAGCGTAACCGTCTCGCCGACCAGAAGCTGGGCCTGGCCTTCGACCGGAACGTGAATGACGATATCTTTTGTCGCCCCATGTCGGGTCTGGCCGAGCAGAATGCGGCTTCCGTCCGCCCGGTCGAGAAAACCGGTGTCGCCCGGCTGGCCGCCGGAGGTCGCGTAAAAACAGGTTCGATCGAACTCGATCCCGCCATCGTCATGCGCGGATGTCACGACGGCCTCTGTCGTGGTCAGATAAAAGTCGTCGCGATAAAGCAGTTGGGAAGACATGGGATGCTCGCAGATGTCGTGATCAGGCCGTCTCGAAGGGCACGGATATCTGCCGCTTCTGCGTCAGCCATTTCGGCAGCGGCAGGCCTTTCGACTTCAGGAAGTCAGGGTTGAACAGCTTGGACTGATAACGGTTGCCATAGTCGCAGAGCACCGTGACGATCGTATGTCCCGGTCCGAGGTCCTGGGCAAGCCGGATAGCGCCGGCAATGTTGATCCCGGAGGAACCGCCGAGGCAAAGACCTTCTGTCTCGACCAGATCGAAAATATAGGGCAGGGCTTCCGCGTCCGGGATGCGATAGGAGAAGTCCGGGGTGAACCCTTCGAGATTGGCGGTGATCCGGCCTTGGCCGATGCCTTCGGTGATCGAATTGCCTTCCGACTTCAGCTCGCCATGGGCGTAATATTCATAGAGTGCCGCACCTTCGGGATCGGCAATGCCGATCTTGATGTCGGCATTCTTGGCTTTCAGGCCCATGGCCGTGCCGACCAGCGTGCCGCCTGAGCCGACCGAGCAGATGAACCCGTCCACCTTGCCGCCGGTCTGTTCCCAGATTTCTGGTGCCGTGGTTTCGATATGGGCCTGACGGTTGGCGACATTGTCGAACTGGTTTGCCCAAATCGCACCTGCGGGCTCTGTCTTGGCGAGCTGCTCTGCAAGCCGGCCCGAGACCTTCACGTAATTGTTGGGGTTGCGATAGGGAACCGCCGGAACCTCGACCAGTTCCGCGCCGAGCAGCCGCAGGGCATCCTTCTTCTCCTGGCTCTGGGTCTCGGGAATGACGATAACCGTCCGATATCCGAGCGCCTTGGCAACCAGCGTCAGGCCGATGCCGGTATTGCCGGCCGTGCCCTCGACGATCACACCGCCTGGTTTCAGCAAGCCCCTCCGCTCGGCATCGCGGATGATGAACAGGGCAGCCCTGTCCTTCACCGATTGGCCCGGATTGAGAAATTCTGCCTTGCCGAGGATCTCGCAGCCGGTCTTTTCCGACGCATCCTTCAATCGGATGAGCGGGGTGTTGCCGATGATGTCGATGACGTTGGGATAGGAAACCATGATGAAGCGCCTTTTTTGGCTGATTTAATCAGCGTCTTTTCCACGGACAAGCGTTTGCGTGCAAGAAAATCCGTTCTCGACCTCTCGGTTGATAGGAAAAGCTCTGCTGCCTCGCGACAGGTTACGCAAAACCGCGTCGGAAAGCATGCGCGCGATTTTGTGATCCGATTAGACGTACCCCTAAAATCTACCATCTTTACGTTGTGCCGATAGGCCTCTAAATTTGACAACAGACATGTTGCTGAACCTGGAACGGCTAGATCTGCTTGTTGCTCACTACGTCGCCGGTTGCCTGCCGGAGCCGGCGCATATCCTCGTGGGCTCTCATCTGGAGATGCAGCCGTCATCGGGACGGTTGGCAGGCGAACTGGAAATTCTTGCCGGACAAAGCCTGGAAGATGCCGAGCCGAGCGAGTTGTCGTCGTCCGAAAGCCGGTTGAAAGCGATCCTGCAATCGAGGCCGGAAATCGACGTGCCGCCTGCAATGGCAAGGCAAGGCGATTCGCTCCCGCATTATCTGCGTTCCTACGCTGGAAGAAATCTCGACGATGTTCCGTGGAAGACCAAGCTTCCGGGCCTCAAGCAACATGTGATCGAGAAGTCGTCGGGGATGGAGGCAAGTCTTTTATGGGCAAGGCCCGGCCGCGCATTGCCGCATCATCACCATAAAGGACTCGAGCTGACACTTGTCTTGCAGGGGCAGTTTTACGATCATCGAGGTGCGTTTTCGCAAGGTGATGTTTCCGTTGCCGACGAGACCATCATTCATCGACCCGTCGCGGCGTCCGATAGTCCTTGCCTGTGCTTTTCGGTTCTGCTGGCGCCCATCACCTTGAGCGGGCCGACCTTCAGGATGCTGGGCGATATCTTGGGCATGTAATGCTAAGCTGATGCATGGCCGCAGCCAAAAAATGCGGCCACCCGACGGGTGACCGCAATCTGACCTCGTAAAAGTCAGTAAGGCAATCTCAATTGACGTGAAGCTGTGCCTCGCTCACCGCGTTTTCGAACTCCTGCCGGGCCTCCTCGGGCGTGCGACGCCCGTCGAGAGCTGCGCGGCAGCAGCTTCTTGCCTTGACGAAATGTGGCCCTCGCAGATCCGGCCAGCGATCGGTCAGCACCATCAAAGCCTCCGAAGGGCTGCTGATCATCTCTGTCCCATGATTTCCGAATGCGACTTGAACCGGCTTTTGCCAATTTTCATGCGGCATGAACGATCCTCCCAGTGCTCAGCCCCGAACAATAGTGAACCTACACCCAGCGCCCTGTTGCGGCTACGATTTTTTTCCCGTTTAGGCTGCGCTCGTTAGGCCAAGTTGCCGCATAAGCCCGCATGCTTGGAAAACACCTGCTCCACTAGCCGCATTGGAGAAGTTGCAGCGGTCATGGATTATTCGACCGACGCGTGCTCTGCTTCATATCGGCGTCGGCTTTTGAGCCTCGTTTGCGCCGCGACCACCAGATCACCAAACGGCGGCGCCTGCGCCGAATAAACGCGATGTCGTTCGACAGCACGATGAAGCCGAGCGGCAGCATCCAGAAACCGAGTACCGGGAGAAATCCGAGCGTCCCTCCCACCATCAAGGCAGAGCCTAGGCCAATGCGTCCGACGCGTGATCTCGGCATAGGAATACGCCATGTGCCGAGCGCCAGTTTGCCGCTACGAGGATCTATGCCGAAATGCCGTTTATGCGGTGTCGATGCCATCCAGTCGAAAAAACCTTTGATTTCATGAGATATCTGCCTGTGAGATGGGGACAGGTTGGGGATTAAACAAGGAATTTCATTTTTTTGTAAAAAAGCGCTTGGCAAATCGGAAAAGCATGCGTATTACCCGCCACACACGCCGCGACGCGGTGTTCCCTGGTAGCTCAGCGGTAGAGCATTCGACTGTTAATCGACAGGTCGCCGGTTCGAATCCGGCCCGGGGAGCCAAATTCAAAGAAGCCCTGTTTTCGTGGATATCCATGAAAACAGGGCTTTTTTATTTCATATCCTTTTCCATTATATTTTCTGTGTCGTTGCCGTGCATGGCTAATGATCATTTATTGCACGCCAGCAGATCCGAAGCTTTGTCTTGAAAGACCACGGCGGGCTCTCCCTGCCTTTCAGATGCACAGCGATTCAGCATGGCCTGTTCTGTTCTTGACTTTTCTCGAAAAAAATAATAGAACGTAAAGTGAACATTATGGAGGTGCAGATGAAACGTGCCGAAGATGTCGCTGAACGTGCGCTTGCCATGGTCGCTGCCTCCCGTGCTTTGCGGGAGCGACATGATAAGCAGCGCAAGGAAGTTTACGAGCGGGTACAGATAGCCTCGCTACGCAAGCCGAAAATTCCCAAGGGAATACAGTTGAGATTAGACCTGCAATAGGTTCCGGCCTGGCTGTGCCATACCACGCCGGAATTCTTCTCTGCTCAACGAAGGAGGGCTGATCTGGTCAGCTGAAAAAGGTCGCGAGGCCTTGGCCGGCACTGAAAGCTGCGTAGGCAAGAATGCCGAAATAGACGATCGTAATCACGTTGAATAAATGGCCTACAAGTACGATCGCGCCGTCTCGCTGGAGTATGCCTGCAGAAAGCAGGAGTATGGCTATGCCGGGAAGTGTATTTGAGAACGGTATAAGCCCTAACGGAAACATTAGAAGTACGCCGGCAAGAGTGATGGCAAGTCCGTTCAGTCGGTTGACGGTGGTTCCGGTCGTTAGCGCCCGCAAGCGCGGCTTGAGGAAGCGGTCGAGGCGCGACACGATGTTTGCGCCTTTATCCAGCGCAGGCAGAAGTTTTTTCGTGTCCAGTTCGCGATCCAAAATCTTTGCCGGAAGCCAGGGCATCCGGTTCAGTGTGATTGAAATGCTGATCAGAATGATGGCAGCGCCGAACACCGTGCTGACGCCGGGAATGGAGACCGGAATAAGAAAGGGCAGGGCGGCGACGGCGCAGACGAGCAGTAGTCCCTGTTCTCCAATCCGCTCCATCAGATCCCGCAACGATACAGTTGGTCCCTGAATGCCTTTGATAAGACCTCGGAGAGTTTCGCTGAGGGAGGTGCTGGTATCCTGAAAGTCGAATTTTGCCTGCAAAATAGTACTCCATTGCCGCCGCAGAGGAGGCAATGGATATCAGGAACAGCCAGTCAAGCAAACCCGAAGCTCCTACTCTCGCGCGAGATGGAGAGCGAAGTGCGGCATATGTCCGTGGTTTTGCTACTTGTGATGGGTCTCCAGCCAGTGGTCATAGATACCGCAAACGACCACCACGGCTAATACGCCCAACACGATGGGATTGATGGATGTGAAAAATTCGACGTAATGCATGCCAGCCTCCTCCTGCTGCATATCCGATACCCGACGCCTTCCCCGCCTGGTACACAACCATTTTATCACCAACGCCGTCCCGACGCAAAAATATGTTACCCGGCAAAAGGACGCAGTATGCGGATCTTGCCGAATTTACCGGTGAGGGCGCTTCAAGAGAGTTGGTCGCCAAGTGAGCGGCGCACCAAGGTGCTCCGGCTCCCTGCCGTTTTTTGCTGCTGTATGGCTTGCCCGCGAGGAATGATTCAGCGGCGTTTGTTCTCAGTCGCGGGAGGTCGGGCAGGGGGAATTGGCTAGAAGAGCGCAAGCACCATGTGGAGCACATACAGGATGCTGGAGAGCGATATGATAGTCGCGAGCGCCGCGAAGGCGTCTGAAAAAGTCAGTTTCATGTCGATCATCGCCGTCATGGCGATCCTTCCGAAATAAAAGGTTACGGCAACATCGCCGCTAACGACATGATTAGGTGGCGCGCTTTAAAAAATGGACTAACGGGGAGTGTAAATATTCAGTTAAGAAGAGCTCGCTTGTTGAGCGTTCATCCAAGCATCTTTGCCTCAATGCTGGCGAGGATAAAGGTTTCCCTGACCTCGTCGAGCGGAACCCGTCTTTGCAGACATGCTGCGCATTCATTCAGCGCTTTTGCGTAATAGTCACCGTAGCGAACCGGCCAGCGCCAATTGAGGTATTCGAGCGCTTCACGTGGTCCCCTGATGGTTTCTATAAAGCCGTAGCCCACCCTTACCCTGACGGGCTCTGACCAGAGAATCGTATCTTGGATGTGCCTGTCGTCCATGTCCTGCACCTTTATTTGCGGCGCAGAAAACGGGCTGCGTTCGGTTCGGTTCCCAAATTCTTGCAAAATTGTGTTCCGAATTCGCCAGACAGGAGAGGCGATCACGATCTCAAGTTTCGGCGCGGATGCCGATTGCTAACATGTTGTAGATAAATGAAATTAACCGATGAGGAGGCTTTTGCCATATGGGGCAATGTCCACTTAAATATCGGGGAAAATTGGAGGCCTCGCCCGGAATTGAACCGGGGTACGAGGATTTGCAGTCCTCTGCGTCACCACTCCGCCACGAGGCCATCCATGCAGTAGTTTGCGGTGTGTGTCGGGGCGTTTAGAACGAATCGAAACGCTGTGCAAGCGCCTTGACGATCAATGCGCATATTTTTCTTGTCGCATCTTGTGTCGCAGAAATTTCATGCAACCACCCAAGTCCCGCCACGGATCATGGTTAATTTTTAACTTCTTTACGCGAGCCTGGAACCGAAGGCGCGTCATGCGCTTTTAAGGCTGTACTTGAAGTGAATGGAGGATTTGCCCGTGCTCACCAAATTCGTCAACGCGTTTCGCCCGTCTGTCGCCGAGGTTGAGGGAACAGGAACCTATCCTGATGGTCTTTTTGCCGCCGCGCTTGCAAATCAGCTGGAATTTGACGGTGCGAGCGGTTTGCGATCCTCCTACGAGAAAGATTATCTGGCGGCGAAAAAGTTGAATCAGCCGCTAAGGCCACATTCATGACGCCTGTTTGAGTGAGACGCCGGGCCTGTCTCCTCGATTCTCTTTTATCTGGCGTTTTCGGCTTCGGTAACGGCACTCTCTGAAGGTTTTTTAATGAGCCGCCATGCGCCGTCTTGAAACCAGTGGGCTGCGCCAGTAATACGGTCGGCAGACAGTATACGAGGCGCAGGACATGATTGATTTCGAGGCCGCCCGGATAAAGATGGTTGAACATCAGATCCGGACCACTGACGTAACGTCGCACTCTGTTCTGCGTGCGTTTCTTTCCGTGCCACGTGAGGCTTTTGTTTCCGAGAAGGCTAAGCCGCTTGCATATCTCGATGCGGATATCGAGCTTTCGCCTGGCCGTTACCTGATGGAAGCTTCCCCTTTGGCTAAGCTGCTTCAGGCAGCCGAGATTACCAAGAACGATCGCGCGCTCGACGTCGGTGCAGGCAGCGGTTACGTGGCGGCGTTGCTTTCGCATTTGGCCGGTTCCGTCACTGCGCTCGAGAGCGATGGTGCATTGTGCGAGCTTGCAGCGGCCAATTTGAATGCGCTGGGCTGTCAGAACGTCACCGTCGTGACGGGCGAGTTGACCAAGGGATATGCGGCGGCTGCGCCATACGATATCATTTTCGTCAACGGCTCGGTGGAGGAGGTGCCTGCCGCACTTCTGGAGCAGTTGGCGGAAGGCGGGCGCCTCGTTGCTGTGATCGGCTACGGTAACGCTGCGCAGGCAAAGATTCTGCTCAAGGAACATGGTTCTATTTCTGAAAGCTCCCGCTTCAATCTTTCCGTGAAGCCGCTACCGGGCTTCGCCAAGGTCAAGGAATTCGTCTTCTGACATCGGTATAATGGTCGTGACACGAGGGGCGCCGGGCGCCCCTTTTTGTTTTTAGCCAATATCGGCTGTTGCAAACGGGACTCTATGTCTGTGCAAAAGCTGTGTATCGCTGCCTTTGCTTATCCCCGTCACATTGTGTCTTGTCGCCAAGCCCTTACACTAGCAACGAGTTTACCACCGTCGAGAAGACGGTAGCACTCGGCAACTGCGAGGATGAAATGGCTCAGCCAAATGTAGCGCGTGAACCTTCCATGGAGGAGATATTGGCTTCGATCCGTCGGATCATTGAAAGCAATGATCCCGGTTCAGACGCGGCTGGCCTGCACGACGCTTCCTCGACCTTTGAAGACGACGAGATCGAGGATTTTGACGAAACTGCCGCTTTCGTTCCCGATTTGGTGGCTAACGATGCCGGTTTGCCGAGGCAACCGGAGTTTTCTATCCAGCGGGAGCCGGTCGCGGCTCCAGCAGCGACAGAACGATCCCTGTCGCTTGCTGATGTCGCCGCCCGGGTTCGCGCAGCCTCCGCACGGCACCAGGATATGGCGATATCCGGCTCCGGCCGCCCCTCCGATGTCGGCATCCCGTTGATGCGCGATACTGCGCCGCCCGCGAATGAAGTTCCGTCGCAGACTGTATTCAGCGAACCTTCCGCGCCTGTGATCCCCTTGCCGTTGCCCGAGCTGCGCCCGTCTTTCGAAGATAGCGCGATAAGGCCGCCGGTCGCTCCGGCGAGTGTCGAGGCCGTAAAGCTTGCAGAAGAGAAGCCGAGTCAGCTCCCCGCAATTTCGGCGCCTGAGGCTGTCAATTCCGATCATGTAAAGCCGGAACCTGTTGTGTCCACAGAGGTAAGGCCGCAAGCAGTACAGGCGGGAGCCTCGATTGCCATGATGGCCGGCCTTCTTTCTGAAACTGCCGGTGCCCAGGTGGCGAAGTCCTTTGGCGAGCTCGCCGACGTGTTCGATGGCCTGGAGCGGCGCTCTGTCGAGGATATGGCGCAGGAAATGCTGCGGCCGATGCTGCAGGAATGGCTCGATGACAACCTGCCAACGCTCGTCGAGCGGCTTGTTCGGGAAGAAATTGAGCGCGTCGCCCGCGGCCCGCGCAGATAAACGCGCCGTCAAATCGCCGCTTACGCTATTGAATATGGCCGCTCCGGAAACGGGGCGGCTTTTTTATTGACTTGTCACCCCCCACATCTTTAACAACCGACCATCTCATTCATAAATAAAAACGGGTCAGGAAATGCTCGAAAAGACCTACGATTCCGCCGCCGTCGAACCGAAGATCGCAAAAGCCTGGGACGATGCGGATGCTTTCCGCGCCGGCGCCAATGCCAAGCCGGGTGCGGACGCCTTCACGATCGTGATCCCGCCGCCGAACGTTACCGGTTCGCTGCATATGGGCCACGCGCTCAACAATACGCTGCAGGACATCATGGTCCGCTTCGAGCGCATGCGCGGCAAGGACGTGTTGTGGCAGCCGGGCATGGACCATGCCGGCATCGCGACGCAGATGGTTGTCGAGCGCCAGTTGATGGAGCGCCAGCTTCCCGGTCGTCGCGACATGGGCCGCGAAGCCTTCGTCAATCGCGTCTGGGACTGGAAGGCCGAATCCGGCGGGCTGATCTTCAATCAGCTCAAGCGCCTCGGTGCATCCTGCGACTGGTCGCGCGAACGCTTCACCATGGATGAAGGTCTTTCCAAGGCCGTGCTCGAAGTCTTCGTCACGCTCTACAAGGAAGGCCTGATCTATCGCGGCAAGCGACTGGTCAATTGGGACCCGAAATTCGAAACGGCGATTTCTGATCTCGAAGTCGAGAGCAAGGAAGTCGACGGCCACATGTGGCACTTCAAGTACCCGCTGGCCGGCGGCGAAACCTATACCTATGTCGAGAAGGATACCGACGGTAACGTCATCCTGTCGGAAGAACGCGACTACATCTCGATCGCCACAACCCGCCCGGAAACCATGCTGGGTGACGGCGCGGTTGCCGTTCATCCGTCGGACGAGCGTTACGCGCCGATCGTCGGCAAGCTCTGTGAAATCCCGGTCGGTCCGAAGGAGCATCGCCGCCTGATCCCGATCATCGCCGACGAATATCCGGAGCCGGATTTCGGCTCGGGTGCCGTCAAGATCACCGGCGCGCATGACTTCAACGATTACCAAGTCGCCAAGCGTAACAAGATCCCGCTCTATCGTCTGATGGATACGGTCGCTTCCATGCGCGAGGACGGCGATTCTTACGCCGAATGTGCAGCGAGGGCGCTTGCCATCACCAAGTCCGGCGAACTGCCGAGCGAGAGCGATGTCGACGAGATCAACCTCGTTCCGGAAGAGTATCGCGGCCTCGACCGCATGGTCGCGCGTACGAGAATCATCGAGGCGATTAATGCCGAAGGCTTGGCCGTCACGGTCAAGGATGCCGAAGGCAACGACATTCCCTATGTCGAGAAGAAGAAGATCATGCAGCCGTTCGGTGACCGCTCCGGCGTCGTCATCGAGCCGATGTTAACCGACCAGTGGTTTGCCGATGCAAAGACGCTGGCCGAGCCGGCGATTGCTTCCGTTCGCGAAGGCCGCACCAACTTCGTTCCGAAGAACTGGGAAAAGACCTATTTCGACTGGATGGAAAACATCGAGCCGTGGTGCATTTCGCGCCAGCTTTGGTGGGGTCACCAGATTCCGGCCTGGTACGGACCGGATGGCCAGTGCTTCGTCGAAAAGTCCGAGGAAGAAGCGCTCGACGCGGCCGTCCAGCACTATCTGGCGCATGAAGGTCCGTGGAAGGCCTGGGTTCAGGAAAAGCTCGAAAATTTTGCGCCGGGTGAAATCCTGACCCGCGACGAAGACGTGCTCGACACCTGGTTCTCGTCTGCGCTCTGGCCGTTCTCGACGCTCGGCTGGCCCGACAAGACGCCGGAGCTTGCGCGCTATTATCCGACCAACGTTCTTGTCACTGGTTTCGACATCATCTTCTTCTGGGTCGCCCGCATGATGATGATGGGCCTTCATTTCATGAAGGATGAGGAAGGAAATCCGGTCGAGCCGTTCAACACCGTCTATGTCCACGCGCTGGTGCGTGACAAGAACGGTCAGAAGATGTCGAAGTCGAAGGGCAACGTCATCGACCCGCTCGACCTGATCGACGAATACGGCGCTGATGCGCTGCGCTTCACGCTGGCGGTCATGGCAGCGCAGGGCAGGGATGTGAAGCTCGATCCGGCCCGCATTGCCGGCTATCGCAATTTCGGCACCAAGCTGTGGAATGCTACGCGTTTCGGCGAGATGAACGGCGTTACCCGCAATGCCGACTTCAGGCCGCAAGACGCAAAGCTGACGGTCAATCGCTGGATCCTCACCGAACTGTCGAAGACGGTCGAGGAAGTCACGACGGCAATCGAGACCTATCGCTTTAATGAAGCGGCTGGCGGTCTTTATCGTTTCGTCTGGAATCAGGTCTGCGACTGGTATGTCGAACTCCTGAAGCCGGTCTTCATGGGCGAGGACGAGCAGGCGAAGGCGGAAGCCCAGGCTTGCATGGCTTACGTCATGGAAAAGACCTACGCGCTTCTGCACCCGTTCATGCCGTTCATGACCGAAGAACTCTGGGCGCACACGGCAGAGCGTGATGGTCTTCTGGCTCATGGCGACTGGCCGGCTGCTGATTTCAGTGATGAAGAAGCCGCCAGTGAAATCAACTGGCTGGTCGATCTCGTCTCCGGTCTGCGTTCGGCGCGTTCGGAAATGAACGTTCCTCCGTCGGCGACCGCACCGCTGATCGTCGTCGGCGCAAATGAGGTAACGGCCTTCCGCATGCGTCGCCATGAGGCTGCGATCAAGCGCCTGGCGCGCGTCGAAAGCATAGAACCGGCCGATAGCGCACCCAAGGGCGCCGCCCAGATCGTCGTCGGCGAGGCGACAGCCTGCCTGCCGCTCGGCAACCTGATTGATCTGGCCGCTGAAAAGGCCCGTATCGAAAAGGCGATCGGCAAGACGGAACAGGAGATGGAGCGCTTGAACAAGAAGCTCTCCAACGAGAAGTTCATCGCCAATGCAGATCCGGAAGTCGTTGCTGCCGATCGCGAGCGTTATGCCGAACTCGAAGTTCAGCTTGCCAATCTCAAGATCGCGTTGACGCGGATCGCCGAAGCCGGCTGATTTTAGAGACGACTCAGCGATGTCAAATGCCGCATCCAGCCATGGGTGCGGCATTTTCGTATGCGCTTGGATGTCCAATTGATTTATTGTGCAGATGCGTGGCCGGAGAAAAGAACTCTGTTGCGTGAAGGTCACAGACGCATATTACCACAAGATAAAATTCCAAGATCGACTGCGATTCGTCAATTTTGCGGTAATTTCATCTCCTGTCGGTCGATTCTCTCCCCGTTGCTGAATAGCTTACGTAAATTTTGAGCGATTGTGCATTGCAATCGTCCCGACGCCCGAAAGTTGTTGTTTAGGATCAACGATCTACAGTGATGCCGGTAACTTACCGGGAGTGGGAGAAAACATGGTAAGACACTTTATTTCAGGCGGAGTTCTGGCTGCGGCGGCGGTCGGTATGCTGCAAACGCCAGCGCTCGCTGGGGGGCTTGAGCGCGGCGGTTACAACATCGATCTCTTGTTCGATACGTCCAGATTTACGGCAGAGGCGACGTCGACCTTCGTCATGCCGGACCGCAAGCTGAAGAATGTGCGTGACACTGATCCGACCCCGTTTAACCCTGCTGGCGGAACAGCGGGTGGTGGCGATCTGACCGGCCTCTCGACATCGGCAGATGGCAGCGAAAATTATTGGTCTCCCCGCATTGGGATAAAGGCCGGTATCGGAGACGCGGCAGACTGCATGTTTGATTATTCGGAGCCATGGGGTGCGCACAAAAATCCGGGACGCGATTGGGCCGGTGCAAACGAGGATATCGAGACCAAGGTTGAAAGCCGCAACTATGCTGCGACCTGTTCCTACCGATTTGATATGGGGCCGGGCCAGCTTCGCCTGATTGGCGGCGGGTTCTATCAGGAGGTTTATGGATTTCAGGAACGTCTGGTTCAGGCGTTTCCGGCCGGATTTCCCCTTTCGGGCGTTGGTCGCCTCGATCTGGAAGGTGACGGCTGGGGTTGGCGCGCGGGTGTCGCCTACGAAATTCCAGAATATGCGTTCCGCGCTAGCCTCGTTTATAACAGTGAGGTCAAGCTGAACGATATTACCGGCACACTCGATCTCTCCCAGGTGTCGGGAACTCCCAAATTTGATGTCTATGGCTCTCAGGCGATGCCTGATGTTCTTGAGCTTAAGGTGCAATCCGGTATCGCGCCCGACTGGTTGGCATTCGGTTCCGTGAAGTGGACGGATTGGAGCCAGTTGCAGAAGGTGCCGTTCTTCTGCTCTTCCGGAGTTGCAGGTGTCTGCGCCTCCGGCACTCAGGTCACAACACTCGACCTCGGCTATCGGGATGGTTGGACTGTCATGGGCGGCATCGGCCATAAGTTCAACGAGCAGTGGAGTGGCGCTGTCAGCCTGACTTGGGATCGTGGAACGTCGCAAGGCTTTGGATCACAGACGGATACCTGGGCGCTCGGCGTTCTTGGCAGCTATTCACCGACGAAAAATGTCGAATTCCGCCTTGCCGGGGTTCTTGGTCTGATGACCGGTGGTTCTTCCCGTACCGTTGTACTGGATGGCCTGACTTATGGGCAAAGAGCCAATTACGATTTCGACGACGATATCGTTGCCGCTATTTCGACGGGTATAAAGGTCCGTTTCTGATCTCTGCTTTATCAAAGACAAAAGCCCGGTTTCGACCGGGCTTTTGCTTGTCGCGGTTATTCGCTTGGCTGCTAAAATACTGTGACGATTTCGCAACACTTTTTTGTGACGATCGCGGCGCGTTTCAAGGCTAGGACTTTTGTCCATTTCCCGCCACAAACGAGGCGCAGCGGTATGTAAGTAGAAAGCACGAACTGCGGGGGCGGAACGTGCGTGTTGGAGTATCATGGGCGGGTTTTCTGAAGATAAACGGGGCTTTGCTGGATTGGGCAAGCGGATAGCGAATTCGTTTTCCGTTGCTGCCGCGATCTTGTTTAGGGGTCCAAGTCTTGCCGGAAATGGAACCTACAGTTTCTCTCGCCCATCGGGAGGCAGAATGTCGGGATCGTCTTGTCCTGATCTTCTGTCCGCACGGCCAATAATGCACGCTTCGGCTCCCAGCCGCGAGCGGGTCGAAAGAAACTGAACCATGCGGAAGTCTGGCACTGGATCCATGAGAGTATTGCTTCTTGGAATATCGCTGGCGGCATTCTGTGCCGGGAACGCTCTTGCCTTCGACATCAAGGCAGGTGTGTCGAAAGAATCTGGTCCTTTCGACCTCTTCAAGTTCGGCTTCAAGGCTTACAAAAACGGCCAGAAGGAAGATGCGGTCGAAGCCTATCGTTATGCTGCCGAAAAAGGTCATACCGGTTCGCGCTGGGCGCTTGCGAACATGTATGCCTATGGCGATGGTGTGACCAAGGACGATTATACGGCCTTCAAGATCTATAACGAGATTGCAGCCCAAGGCGTCGAGCCGGGCTCCGAGGACACGGGCTTCTTCGTCAATGCGCTTCTGTCGCTTGCGAGCTATTACAGCCATGGCATTCCGGGCAGCCCGGTAAAGCCCGACCTTTATCAGGCGCGTCAGCTCTATTTCCAGGTAGCCTCCACCTTCGGTGTGGCCGAAGCGCAGTATCAGCTTGCCCGAATGATGCTGTCGGGTGAGGGCGGCGGCTCAAACATCCAGCAGGCCAAGAAGTGGCTCAATCAGGCCCGCAAGACCGGCCATGCCGGTGCCATGGCGGTATTCGGCAATATCCTGTTCCAGGAAGGGCAGGCGGTTCGCGGGCTGGCATTCATGACGGCTGCACTGGACCGCTGCATCGCCAAGGATTGCGGCTGGATGGAGCAGCTTCAGGAACAGGCATTCTCGGTCGCCGACGAACGGGACCGCCGCGGTGCGGTCGCGCTGTCGCACCAGCTGGCAGATACCGACGACTGACCCGAACCGCGCTTTAAAGCGCGTTCGCGTCGCCCTGGAGTTGCGGATCAGGCTGCGAAATCGAATATGCCGACCACTGGAACGTGGTCGGATGGCTTTTCCCACGCACGCACGTGTTTTTCGATCGAGGTTGCCTTCAGCCGGTCTGCTGCTTCCGGTGACAGCAGCAGGTGATCGATGCGGATGCCGTTGTTCTTCGGCCATGCGCCGGCTTGATAATCCCAGAACGAATAGAGTTTGGTTGCGTCGGTCGTGGCGCGCACGGCGTCGATCAGGCCGAGATTTTCGAGCCTGCGGAAGGCCTCCCGCGTCTGCGGCAGAAACAGCGCGTCTGTCGCCCACACGGCCGGATCGAAGCAGTCATGCGGTTCCGGAATGACATTATAGTCGCCGGCGAGGATCAGTGACTCTTCCAGCGCAAGGCAGGCTTCCGCATGGCGGCGAAGCCTTTCCATCCAGGCGAGCTTGTAAGGGTATTTCACCGGATCATCGGCCGGATTTCCGTTCGGAAGATAGATCGACGCGACCCTTATAACGCCGCCGGCAATAGAGAACACGCATTCTATATAACGCGATTGCTCATCGAGAGTGCCATCCGGCCCTTCACCGCCCGGTAGACCGCGCATCACTTCGTCGGGCTTGATCTTCGACAGGATCGCGACGCCGTTAAAGCCCTTCTGGCCATGCGTTTCCACATGATAGCCGAGCGCCTCGATCTCGAGCCGCGGAAAGCCCTCATCGACCGATTTGATCTCCTGAAGGCAGACGATATCCGGTGACGAATCGGCGAGCCACTGGCGCAGATTGTCGATCCGCGCCTTGACGCCGTTGATGTTCCAGGTCGCGATCTTCATGCGTCATCCACTTCATGTTCCTGATCGTCCCTTTTAGACGATCAGGCGCAGGAAGGAAGCCGGGTTGGATTCAAATGCCGGCCAGAAAAAAGGATCAGATGGAGAAGCTGGTACCGCAGCCGCAACTGGCAACCGCGTTCGGGTTCTTGATCTGGAATGACTGCCCGAGCAGGTTGTCGACGAAATCGATCTCGGATCCGGCCATATAGATCAACGACATGCTGTCGATCAGAACCTTGGCATTGCCGTTTTCTATGACGATGTCGTCTGCCTCCGGCGCCTCGGCCAGATCGAACTTGTAGGAAAAGCCGGAACAGCCGCCGCCTTCGACGGAGACGCGCAGTGCCTGCTTGCCGCTATCTGCCGAGACAATCTGGGAGATCCGCTTTGCCGCGGCATCGGAGAGGGTTACATTTTCAGTCATTTCGTGTCTCCTGCCGGGGTAAAGGCCCGGTGAGCTGCAGGTCGTGCCTGAACAACTCGAAGATTATTGTCACCGGCTTTGCGCACGGTCTCACTATAGGTATGAAGACGTGAACGGCACGTCAATGGGCCGGGTGGAACGGAATTGCAATGGAAATGCAGGTGAAGGCATGACGATCGATACCAGGACGCTCGGTTTCGGTAGCGGCGAGCGGGCGGTTTATGCATCGGACCCTTGGAACTCCCGGGGGCGGATGTTTGCCGAAGATGGCAGTCTGACGCGCTCGGAGTTCCAGCGTGACCGCGACCGCATCGTCCACACCACCGCCTTTCGTCGCCTCAAGCACAAGACACAGGTCTTCATTAGCCCCGATGGCGATCACTATCGCACCCGTCTCACTCACACGATCGAAGTCGCCCAGATCGCCCGCGCACTGGCGCGCGCCTTGAAGCTCGACGAGGACTTGGCTGAAGGCGTCGCACTTGTCCACGATTTCGGCCACACGCCGTTCGGCCATACGGGGGAGGACGCCCTCGACGAGGTGATGAAACCTTTCGGCGGCTTTGATCACAACGCCCAATCGCTGCGAATCGTGACCAAGCTGGAACGCCGGTATGCGGAATTCGACGGCATCAACCTGACCTGGGAAAGTCTTGAAGGTCTGGTCAAGCATAATGGTCCGCTGATGACAGCAGGCGGCGAAGGGCTGGACGGGCCTGTGCCGCAACCGATCCGCGATTATTGCGAACTCCACGATCTCGAACTGGCGAGTTTCGCCAGCCTTGAGGCTCAGGTCGCTGCGATCTCGGACGATATCGCCTATAATACTCATGATATAGATGACGGCCTGCGCTCTGGCCTGCTGACCTTCGAGATGCTGGAAGATGTGCCGTTTCTGTCCGGTCTGATGCGGCAGGTGAGGGCAAAATATCCACATCTTGAGCCGAGCCGCTTCGCCTATGAGGTGACGCGCCGGCAGATCACCCATATGGTCGAGGACGTGATCGGTGTGGCGCAGGCCAATCTGGCCGATATCCGCCCGCAAAGTGCTGCCGATGTGCGGGCGGCGGGCCGGGTGATCGCAACCTTCTCGCCCGAAATGGCGCAGACGGATCAGCTGATCAAGAAGCTGCTGTTTGCCCGCATCTATCGCCATCCGGAGATTATGCGCATCCGTGCTGGCGCTTCCAAGATCGTCACCGATCTCTTCGAGGCCTACATGAATGACCCGACCTTGATGCGCAGCCACTATTGGGTGGATCATATTTCCGGGTTGAAAGAGGCCGCCAAGGCCCGTCACGTTTCCGATTATCTGGCCGGGATGACCGACACCTATGCCGTCCGCGTACATGGAGAGCTGTTTGACCAGACTCCCGATTTGCGCTAGGCCGACCTCCAAACACCACCGGCTTTACAAGAGCCCGCTTCGCATTACGCGTGGATACGAGACATGAATCTTTTTGCTGACTTCGATAATAGAATTAAGAACGCGCTGGAAACAATTGATATTATCAAGGAAAAGCGCAGTGAAATCGATTTCGGACGACTGACTGTCGAGCCGCCGCGTGACCAGAGCCACGGCGATGTGGCGACCAACGCAGCTATGGTCCTGGCAAAGCCGCTCGGCACCAATCCGCGCGCGCTTGCCGACCTGATTTCGGCAGCATTGCGCAATGATCCCGACGTCAGCGAAGTTTCTGTGGCCGGCCCCGGCTTTATCAATATCCGCCTTTCGACCGGCTACTGGCAGCGTATCCTTGGCTCGATAATCGAAGCCGGAACCGATTATGGTCGCTCGACTTTCGGTTCAGGCAAGAAGACCAATGTCGAATACGTATCGGCCAACCCTACAGGGCCTATGCATGTCGGCCATTGCCGCGGTGCGGTGGTTGGCGACGCTTTGGCCAACCTCCTGTCCTTTGCCGGCTACGATGTCGTCAAGGAATATTACATCAACGATGCGGGCGGCCAGATTGACGTGCTCGCCCGTTCCGTTTTCCTGCGTTACCGCGAGGCGTTGGGTGAGGATATCGGCGATATCCCGGCCGGCTTGTATCCGGGCGACTATCTCGTTCCCGTCGGCAAGGAACTTGCTGCAGAGTTCGGCCCGCGGCTGCACAGCATGCCGGAAGAAGAATGGCTTCCGCTCGTCAAGGATCGTGCGGTTGACGCGATGATGGTGATGATCCGCGAGGATCTTGAGGCTCTGAACGTCCACCATGACGTCTTCTTCTCCGAGCGCACGCTGCATGCCGAAGGCGCCAAGCTGATCCGCGCGGCGATCAACGACCTTACCTTCAAAGGCCATGTCTACAAGGGGAAGCTGCCGCCGCCGAAAGGCCAGCTTCCGGAAGATTGGGAAGATCGCGACCAGACGCTGTTCCGCTCGACCGAAGTCGGTGACGATATCGACCGGCCGCTGATCAAGTCCGATGGCGCTTACACCTATTTCGCCGCCGACGTCGCCTACTTCAAGGAGAAGTACGACCGCGGCTTCGACGAGATGATCTATGTGCTCGGCGCCGACCATGGCGGCTATGTGAAGCGGCTCGAGGCGGTCGCCCGTGCCGTATCCGACGGCAAGGCGAAGTTGACCGTGCTTCTGTGCCAGCTGGTCAAGCTTTATCGCGATGGCGAGCCGGTCAAGATGTCGAAACGCTCCGGCGATTTCGTCACATTGCGCGAAGTCGTCGATGAGGTCGGTCGTGATTCGGTTCGTTTCATGATGCTTTACCGCAAGAATTCCGAGCCTCTGGACTTCGATTTCGCAAAAGTTACTGAACAGTCGAAGGATAACCCGGTCTTTTATGTCCAGTATGCACATGCGCGCTGCATGTCTGTATTCCGGCAAGCTAAGGATGCTTTTCCGGGTCTTGATATCGATTCGCTCGATCTGGCCTCGACCGTCGGTGAAATAACGGATCCGAACGAGTTGCAGCTGGTTGGAAAGCTCGCCGAATACCCGCGAATCGTCGAAAGCGCAGCGCTTTCGCAAGAGCCGCATCGCATAGCGTTTTACCTCTATGATCTGGCCAGCTTCTTCCATGCGCACTGGAATAAAGGTAAGGAACAACCTGAATTACGTTTTGTTAACGATAAAAACCGAGAATTGAGCATCGCCAGACTTGGGCTGGTGCGTGCAGTCGCTTCCGTATTGAGGTCTGGCCTCACAATTACGGGTACGGCTGCGCCGGAGGAGATGCGCTAAAAACGCCCTCATTTGCCCATATTGCTCTGGCAGAAGCGTAGTAATGTAGGTGAGTGGACGACGTCATGGCGGATAATAACCTTGCGCGTAGCCGGAATGATGTGCCGGAATTTTTTGCTGATGGTGATCCGTTGGCTGAGTTGGCGCGGATCGTCGGTTATGAGGATCGGGTTGTTGCAAACCCGGCTCCTCCTGTTGCCGAGCCTGTAGCGGCAAGGCGGACCGATCCGGTCTTCAACCTTGAAGATGAGCTTCTCCGCGAGTTCGAGCGTTACGATGCGCCTCGGCTCGATCCTGTCGATGATCTTGTCGTTGCAGAGCCTTCGATCGCTGCGATGGATGATGTTTCCGTCGAGCCTGCGTTCGAAGGCAACCGGTTTGTTTCCGGTCTCGATCAGGCAACAGGCCAAGATCGGGCGCAGGCTGAAGGCGAGCCGCTGGAGCCGTGGGCTTCAGACGGCATTTCGCATGATGACGTGGCTTCGAACGATGAAGATTCAGATTACGAAGCAGATTTGGTCGATGGCGGCGATCGCGGAGTTGCCAATCACGCTTACGTAGAAAGCCTTCCGGACACGCTACCTACAGAGCCTGAAGAGGCCGGTTCGTGGCGTGTGCCGAATGAGGCTGTCGATGCAGTTCCGGCGTATCAAGCCGCTTCGTTGGCGGATCAGGATCTGTCATTCGACGAATTCGATCTGGCCGCGGAATTGGAAACGTCCTTCGTTTCCACGCCGGTTGTCACCCCCGTTGTTGAGGCTCAGCCCCTGTCTGTGGAGGCTCAGTCGCCGCCGATGGATGCGAAACGTAAAGGGGCAGGATATACGCCAAGCTTCCGCATGCCTCTTGCAAACTTCCAGTCAGGTGCAGGCGTGGCGTCCCACCAGCGGACAGAGGCCAAAGTCGAATTGCAGGCTGCTCCGTCAAAGATTGAACCGGTTTCTTTCGATGGATGGAATGTTGCCGCGCCGGTGTCGGCTGCGGTTTCTGTCCCTGTCATCTCGGATTTGCCAATCCCCGCGATGGATATTCCCCTTGCTGGCCCGGCTGAGCCGATTGCCGCCAAGGTTGTCGCACCTGTCGGGGAGGTCGCGCCGGATCTGCCGAAAGATCAGTTCGCTGATCTGGATGCCCTTCTTTCAGGCGTTGATCATTATTCGGTCTCCTCGCGCACTGTGGCTCCGGTCGTTGAGACCGTGCAGGTTCCCGTCGACAGCGAAATCATGTCGCCGGCTCCCGCGCAGCCGCAGATATACGCAGCCCCCACCGCGTCATCTGTTCCATCCGAATCGGTCGACGAAGCCTCCGATCCCTTTGCCGATCTGGATTTCGAGTTGGCGCTTGACGCTCTGGAACTCGACCTAACGGATATGGTGGTCGAGGAGAATAGCAAGGTTGTTGCTCCAGTCGTTGCCTCTGTCGACCCCAACGTCTCCGCTCCTGCCACGGTTGCTCCCGTCGCACAGCCTGCTCTGGCGCCGGTCGCCTCTCCGGCTGTTGCAGCGCCCGTCTATGCTGCGGCCCCGGTATATTCCGCTGCGCCGGCATTCGACCTGGAGCCTGAAGACGACGTGCCGTTCGATCCGGCTCTACTTTCCGAACCTGAAGAACAGCCGGAAGCGATTGCAGAACTCGATGTGCCGACCCTTCCTGTTGAGGAGAAGGAAGAGCAGCCTGCTTATCGGAACGATTTCGATCTCGATATCGACGCGGAACTCGCCTCTCTTCTGGAGGCACCTGAGACTGCGGCATCGCTCCAGCGCGGAAGTGTCCAACCGCAGCTCGCGGCTGTTGCTTCAGCACCGGCTGCTCAGAAATCCGTTTACGCGGATCTGGATGATTTCGAGCGGGCCCTCGAAGAGGATTTCCGTCGCAGTCTTGCAACCCCGCTTACCGCCAATGAAAGTTATGCTCAGGCCGAAGACTATGAGCAGAATGTCGATGACGTCGAACAGCGTGGATCTTCGCGACGTTGGATTGCTCCTCTCGTTGCCGTTGGTCTTGTCGCCGTTTGCGGCGCGGGTGCCTTTGCATGGTTTGGAAACTCCACGTCCGGTCTTGGCGGAAATGGTGAGCCGATGGTGATCGCTGCCGACAGCGAGCCGGTCAAGATTGCGCCGGCGAACCCGGGCGGCAAGACCGTGCCCAACCAGGACAAGGCCGTTTACGACCGCGTCGCCGGTGCAGGATCGGAAACTCCCAAGCAGCAGCAGCTGATTTCGAGCAGCGAAGAACCGGTTGACGTCGTCCAGAAGACTCTGATGCCGGATACCCTTCCGCTTGAAGGGGAAAACGACGTGCAGATGACCGACGTAGCAGAGACCGAGGATCCACGTCTTCTGCCGCAGGATCAGCAGCAGGCCGGTGAACAGCAGGCCGTCACGGTTATGCCGCGCAAGGTCAAGACAATGATCGTTCGCGCCGACGGCAAGCTGGTCGAGCAGGAAGTCGAACCTGCCACTACGGCAAAAATCGCTGCGGCTCCGGTTCGGGCTGATGCTCCGGCACAGCAGACGGCTGCAGCCTTCCCGACCGCCGCCCCGGCTCCTGCCGCACCTTCGACAGGTATCGTTCCGGTCTCGGCCCCAGCCGATACTGTATCGACCATGCCGGTCGCCGCCCAGGCTCCGGCATCGATCGAGCAACTGGCGGATACCGCACCGGCTGCCGCCGTTCGGGCTCCTGTTCCGACCACCCGTCCGTCGACTCAACCTGCCAATGTCGTCGCCAGTGTCAGTGATCAGGGCAATGTTCGCACCGCAGCACCTGCCGCCGCCGCTCCGGCTGCGCAGAATACGCAGGTGGCTTCGCTTGGCGAAGGTGGATACGTGATCCAGATTGCTTCACTGCCGTCCCAGGCCGATGCGCAGAAGTCCTACCAGAGCCTTTCGAATAAGTTCGGCAGTGTGATTGGTGGACGTGGCGTCGATATCAAGGCTGCCGAAGTTGCCGGCAAGGGGACTTTCTACCGCGTCCGTATCCCGGCCGGTAGCAAGGAACAGGCGGTCGCGCTCTGCGAAAAATATCGCTCGGCCGGCGGCAGCTGCCTTGTGGCGCGATAAGACTTGATTCAGCCGAAACAGACGGGGCGCGCGGCGCCCCGTTTTTCGTTAGGGCAATTCCAGCAAAGTTGAAAAACGGTTTTGCGTCCGGAAATGCTCCAGATCATCACAGCGGGTAGTTTGATATGAGTGTTTCGAAATCCATGATTCTCGGCGCCAGCGGCGCGACTTTGACTGCCGACGAAATCTCTCTCTATCGTGATGAGCGGCCTTGGGGGTTCATTCTCTTCGCCCGCAACTGCATCGAACTTCCTCAGATTGCCGATCTCGTTGCCGCCATGCGTGACGCAGTCGGCAGGCCTGATGCACCGGTTCTGATTGACCAGGAAGGTGGCCGTGTGCAGCGTATCCGTCCGCCGATGATCGAGCGTTATCCTTCGGCCACCGCTCTGGGTGAAATCTATCGGCAGGACAGAGAAAAGGGCCTGCGCGCTGCTTGGCTGATGTCGCGCCTGCATGCCTTCGACCTCATGAAGCTCGGCGTGACCGTCGATTGCCTCCCCGTCCTCGATGTTCCTGTCGAGGGGGCGAGCAATGTCATCGGTGATCGCGCCTATGGGTTCGATCCGCAAACGGTAGCATCAATGGGCAAGGCAGCAGCCGAAGGGCTGAAGGCGGGTGGCATGCTTCCGATCATGAAGCATATGCCGGGCCACGGCCGAGGTATGGCCGATTCTCATCATGAACTGCCGGTCGTCACCGCTTCGCGCGCCGAACTCGAAGGTCATGACTTCGTACCCTTCGTCGCGATGAAGGACGAGTTGATGGCGATGAGCGCACATATCGTCTTCACCGCCTATGACGATCGCGATCCGGCAACGATTTCGCCGGTGGTGATCGAAGATGTCATTCGCGGTCATATCGGGTTTGACGGCCTGCTGGTCTCGGACGACACATCGATGAATGCCCTGAAAGGCACGATCGGCGAACGTGCCGCACGAATCATGGGGGGAGGTTGCGATATTGTCTTGCATTGCAACGGCCTCATGGACGAAATGAAAGCGGTAGTGAAGGAAGTTGTGCCTTTGTCTGGTAAGGCTTTGCAGCGCGCCGAGGCCGTCGAGCGCGGCTTTGCAGCTCCCGATGCGTCCGACGAACAGGCGCTGCGTGCAGAATTTCACGAAATGATGGCGGTCGCCTGACGAGGTAGGGCTGCCGAACGAGAGAGGTGAACTGGTTTGGCGGGGAATTCGGGGCAGGGCGCCATTCCAATGGACAAGCTCTGGCAGGACGTGTCCGAACGTGCTGCCGACGACCCGGCATTTGTCATCGACGTTGCCGGATTCGAAGGTCCGCTCGATCTTCTCCTGCATCTCGCCCGTAGCCAGAAGGTGGATCTCTCCCGCATCTCCGTGCTCGCGCTTGCAGAACAATATCTTCTCTTCGTCGATAGCGCGCGGCGTGTGCGCATAGAGCTCGCCGCCGACTATCTGGTGATGGCGGCCTGGCTTGCCTACCTGAAATCACGCCTGTTCATTCCTCAGCAGGTCAAGGGTGATGATGGTCCGACCGGCGAAGAGATGGCGGCGACACTTGCCTTTCGTTTGCGGCGCCTGGAGGCAATGCGGGAAGCGGCAAGCCAGCTTGTCAATCGCAACCGGCTGGGACGTGATGTCTTTGCCCGTGGCGCGCCGGAACATATTCCGCATCGCGTTCAATCCGCCTACGATGCGAGCCTCTACGATCTCTTGTCAGCCTACGCCAACCTTCGGCAGCGCACGGCGATCACCCAGGTCACGATCGAGAGGCGTAAGGTCTGGTCGCTGGTGGATGCACGAGAGTTGCTGACGCGCATGCTGGGCGAGATCGCTGACTGGACGGCATTGCAGACCTATCTGCTTCCCTATCTGCCGCCTGAGGATCGGGTAACGGCAACGGCAAGCGCCTTCGCCGCGTCTCTGGAACTCGTGCGTGAGGGGAAGCTGGAAATACGCCAGGACGGCGCCTTCCAGCCGATTTATCTTCGTGGTGGCAACCGGCAGCGATCCGCCCAGGTGCCTGGAGGTGGCGAATGACGTCCGGAACCGACGGAATCGAAATCTTTTCGAACGCTGGTCACGATGTGGATGACGGTCATGGCGGGGGATTTTCGGACCTCGAAGCCGAGCGCATCGCCGAGGCACTGATTTTTGCCTCGGCCGAGCCTGTTCCTGAGCGATTTCTGGTCGACAGACTGCCGCGCGGAACGGATATCCCGGCGCTTTTGGGCCGACTTGCAGAAAATTATGCCGGCCGGGGCGTCAATCTTGTCCGCATGGCAGATTGCTGGGCCTTCCGCACGGCTCCCGATCTTTCCTTCGTTATCCGCAAGGATGATAACGAGGTCAGGAAGCTGTCGCGTGCAGCGCTCGAAGTGCTGGCGATCATAGCCTATCATCAGCCTGTCACCCGCGCGGAGATCGAGGATATCCGTGGCGTTCAAACCTCCAAAGGTACGCTGGACGTGCTGATGGAGGCCGGTTGGGTTCGTTTTCGCGGTCGGAGGCGATCGCCCGGTCGCCCGGTCACGCTCGGGACTACAACGGATTTTCTCGATCATTTCGGTATCGAGGAACTGCGTGATCTTCCCGGACTGGAAGAGTTGAAGGGTGCCGGCCTGTTAAGCGGCCGTATACCGCCGGGGTTCCATATTCCCATGCCGGGTGCGGATACTGATCTGTCGGATGAAGAAGATCCAATCACTCAGCTTGATCTTGAGGAACTAGGTCTGCTGAGCCCTGGCGGTGCTTCGGACGATTAGTTTTCGCAATTTATCGCAGAGCGTGTATCGGCGGCCAATGATCTCGCATGGCGCTAACGAGCGCGTGATTAGCGATGTATCATGCAAATTTGCTGTTTGAAAAAGCGCCACAAAGCGCTTACATCGAAGACTAATTCGAATTGGAGTTGGACTAATGGGTTCTTTCAGTGTGTGGCATTGGTTGATCGTTCTGGTCATCGTGCTCGTCTTGTTCGGGCGCGGTAAGATTCCGGAGCTGATGGGCGACGTCGCAAAGGGTATCAAGAGCTTCAAGAAGGGCATGACCGACGAGGACGCCCCGGAAACGACCACTGCGAAGACCGTCGACCACAAGGCTGACGAGGCGAAGGAAACCACCCGGTCCTAGTGGAACGGGTAGGGGCTTCAGGAGCTTCGTTGCATGTTTGATATCGGTTGGACCGAACTGCTCGTCATTGCGGTCGTACTTATTGTTGTGGTCGGTCCGAAGGATCTGCCACCCATGATCCGCGCATTTGGTAAAATGACAGCCAACTTCCGCAAGATGGCTGGTGATTTTCGCACGCAGTTCGATGAAGCCTTGCGTGAAGCGGATATGGATGACGTCCGCAAAACCATATCGGATGCGCAAAAGCTTAATCCGACAAATGCCCTGCGTGATGCTATCAATCCGCTGAGGCAGATGGGGCAGGATATCAAGTCGGACCTGCAGAAGGCGACGCAGATTCCTAGTCCTCTCGCCGAAAACACGACCGAACTTTCACCGACAGATGCTGAGGCGCAGCAGTCGATCGAAGGGGCCGAGCCGATTTCTGCTGCTCCTGAAGTTCCGGCAAGCGTCGAGCCGGCAGCCGCTGCAACAGCTGCTCCTACAGCTGTAGCCGCAAATACGGTGTCAGCCCCGGTAACGCCGGTACCCGTTGTTGCCGATGCGAAAAACCTCGCTCAAGCTGCGCCTGTGGCTGCGACGCCGGCCAAGGTAGAGGCTGCCGTTGCAAAACCTCGTGCACCCCGCACGTCGGTGGTGAAGGCCGGCGGAGAAGCCAAGGTGCGCAGCAAGTCTTCCAAGAATTCCGCGGGTTCCAGCAAGACGATTGCAGAAATCGCACCTGTGGTTGAAAGGCCCAAGCGGGCCAAGGCCGCGCCGAAGAAGACTGTCGAAACCGCATCCGTTGCCGTTGAGGCACCGGTTACCAAGGCGCCCGCCCGCAAGCGCACGCCCAAAAAGACTGACACTCCGAAGGACGAAGCATGAGCGACTACGAGGACAAGCCGCAGCCGCTTATCGAACACCTGATGGAGTTGCGCACCCGACTGATGTGGTCGATCGGCGCCTTCTTCATCGCTTTCGTCGTCTGCTTCTTCTTTGCCAAGCAGTTGTTCAACCTGCTCGTCATTCCCTACAAATGGGCTGTGGTTTGGGCGGGGCTGGATATCGCCAAGTCCGAACTGATCTACACCGCCCCACAGGAATTCTTCTTCACCCAGGTGAAGGTCGCGATGTTCGGTGCATTGGTGATCGCTTTTCCGGTGATCGCGTCGCAAATCTACAAATTTGTCGCGCCTGGGCTTTACAAGAACGAGCGATCTGCATTCCTGCCGTTCCTGATCGCATCCCCGATCCTGTTTCTTCTGGGCGGCGCGCTGGTCTACTTCTTCTTCACACCGATGGTGATGTGGTTCTTCCTCGCGATGCAGCAGGCGCCGACCGAAGGTGAAGTCGGTATTTCGCTTCTGCCGCGCGTGTCGGAATATCTCAGCCTGATCATGACGCTGGTCCTGTCCTTCGGCTTGGTCTTCCAGCTGCCGGTCGTCACCACTCTGCTCGCCCGCGTCGGTCTGCTGACAAGCGACTGGCTGAAGGAAAAGCGCAAGTATGCGATCGTCATCGCGTTCATTGCCGCAGCAATCCTGACGCCGCCGGATCCGATGTCTCAGATCGGTCTTGCTATACCGACCATCCTTCTCTACGAGATTTCCATCTATGCCGCGCGACTCGTCGAGCGCAAACGCAGTGAAGATTCTGAAACTGTAGAATCTTCCTCGGAAGTCGCCGAGACCGATAAGGCTTGAGGATTTTCCTGGCCTGATGCGCGCGGCGTCTCGCGTTGAAGGCTAGGATTATGCTTGATATCAAATGGATTCGTGAAAACGAACAGGCACTCGATGAGGCGCTCGCCAAGCGTGGCGCCGGGCCGATGGCCGCTGAACTCGTGGCGATGGATGAACGCCGCCGCAGTATAATCCAGAAGCTTCAGGACATGCAGTCCCGCCGCAACGCCGCCTCCAAGGAGATCGGTGCTGCCATGGCGCAGAAGAACCTTGAACTGGCGGACAAGCTCAAGGCAGAAGTCGCCGAGATCAAGGAAACCATGCCCGCCGCGGAGCAGCAAGAGCGCGAGGCAATTGCTGCGCTTGATGACGCGCTGTCGCGTCTTCCCAACATCCCGCTCGATGACGTGCCGGTCGGCAAGGACGAACACGACAATATCGTGAAACGCGTCGTTGGTGAAAAGCCGCGCTGGAACCATCCGGCGAAGGAGCATTTCGATATCGGTGAAGCGCTCGGCTACATGGATTTCGATCGCGCCTCGAAGCTGTCGGGTGCACGCTTCACGGTTCTGACCAGCCAGCTCGCCCGTCTTGAGCGGGCGCTTGGCCAGTTCATGCTCGACATGCACACAATGGAGCACGGCTATACGGAAGTCTCCTCGCCGCTGATGGTGAAGGCCGAGGCGATGTATGGCACCGGCCAGTTGCCGAAGTTCGAGGAAGACCTGTTCAAGACGACCGACGGTCGTTATCTCATCCCGACGGCCGAAGTGACGCTGACCAATCTCGTTTCGGCCGAAACGCTTGAGCAGGAAAAACTGCCGCTGCGCTTTACCGCGCTGACGCCATCCTTCCGTTCAGAAGCGGGGTCTGCCGGTCGCGATACGCGCGGCATGCTGCGCCAGCACCAGTTCTGGAAATGCGAACTGGTTTCCATCACCGATGCGGAAAGCGCGATCGCTGAACACGAGCGCATGACGGAATGCGCCGAGAATGTTCTGAAGCGTCTTGGCCTGCATTTCCGCACCATGACGCTTTGCACCGGCGATATGGGCTTTGGCGCTCGCAAGACCTACGACATCGAGGTCTGGTTGCCGGGGCAGGATACCTATCGCGAAATCTCGTCCTGCTCGGTCTGCGGCGATTTCCAGGGCCGTCGCATGAACGCGCGCTATCGAGTCAAGGACGAGAAGGCGCTTCGTTTCGTTCATACGCTGAACGGTTCGGGTACTGCCGTCGGTCGCTGCCTGATCGCGGTTCTGGAAAATTACCTGAACGAAGACGGTTCCGTCACAATTCCTGATGCGCTTCTGCCCTACATGGGCGGCCTGACCAAGATCGAGAAGGCATAAGGATATATCACGATGCGCATTCTGCTCACCAACGATGACGGTATCCACGCGGAAGGTCTCGGCGTCCTGGAACGGATCGCACGGAGGATTTCTGACGATGTCTGGATCGTTGCGCCGGAGACGGACCAGAGCGGTCTTGCGCATTCGCTGACCCTGTCTGAGCCGCTTCGGCTGAGGAAGATCGACGATCAGCGTTATGCACTGCGCGGCACGCCGACAGATTGCGTCATCATGGCCATCAGCGAGATCATGGGCGGCAAGCCCGATCTCGTCCTGTCTGGTATAAACGACGGTGGCAACCTCGCGGACGACATCACTTATTCCGGTACGGTCGCTGGTGCGATCGAGGGAACGTTGCAGGGCGTGCGTTCGATTGCGGTCAGCCAGGCGGCGCGCAAGGAAAATGGCCGTTTTACCCCATGGGAAGTGGCCGAAACTCATGCTGGTGATCTTATTCGCAAGCTGATGACGGCGGAGCTTCCGGATGGAACCTTCCTCAACGTCAACTTCCCGCATTGTGCGCCGGAAGAGGTACAGGGTGTCGAGGTAACGTCGCAGGGCAAACTCGATTTCGGCCTGATGATCGATGCGCGAGAGGATGGTCGCGGCCGACCCTATTACTGGCTGAAATTTTCGGAGCGGAAAGGAAATTTCCGTGACGGCACGGATATCCAGGCGCTCAAGGAAAACAAGATTTCCGTGACGCCGCTTAAGCTGGACCTGACCGATTATTCGGTTCAGGATCGCTTGGCATCCGCGCTGGGAGCAGGAGTTGCCGGTTGAAAACTGGGATGGTCGAAAAAGAAGGGTTTGCTGCACTCGTCCTGCGCCTGCGGGCCGAGGGTATCTCCGATCTGGATCTTCTGACGGCCGTGGAGCAGACACCTCGTTCCCAGTTCGTACCAGCTCCGCTGGCCGAGGAAGCCTATTCCAGCCGCACGATCCCGATCGATTGCGGTGCCTTCATGGAGGGCGCCGACCTCGCTGTGCGCCTTCTGCATCGTCTGCAGGTAAAGCCTGGTCATCGTGTGCTCGAAATTGGCACAGGTAGTGGGTTTACCGCTGCGGTGATGGGGCGAATTGCCGAGCGCGTGACGACCGTCGAGCGTTACCGCACGCTGGTTACGGCAGCCAACGCCCGAATGGACGCGCTGAGTCTTCGCAACGTCATCATTCGACAGGCGGACGGCAGCAACGGCCAGCCGGGTGAGGGAACTTTCGACCGCATTCTGGTGACTGCCGCATTTACCACTTTACCGCGGTTTTATGCCGAGCAGCTCACGCATGGCGGCTCCATGATCGCTCCGCTCATCCTTGATGACGAGACCTGCCTCATGACGCGTTTGACCAAGACCGGCAGCCGTTTCGAGCGTGAGGATCTGTTCCCGGCCCCCTATCTTCCGCTTGTTCCGCACGTGGCCGAAGCTCTCTGAGCTTGGCTGGCATGGTTAGCAATTTGACAAAATACCGACATTTGGTGCGGCGCCTTAACCTGCCAGTAAGACTAACAGGTTTTAATGACTCTCATGATGGTGGCGTCATGAGTAGGTCGAGTCAATGCGTTTCAAGAGTTCATCCAAGTTCGGTACATCCGTTGTAAAGTTCGCAGCGGCAGCCTTGCTGGCCAGCGCTGCGACCGGTTGCAGTTCAGACGCTACGCGTTTTTCTGGTCTGTTCGACGGTACGGACAATATGACCACGGCATCCATTCCTCAGCGGCAGGGAGGTGGTGCATACGGTCAGGCTCCGGTTCCGCGTGGTGACGTGTCTTCGTCTCAGGGCATGCAGCCGCAGTACGGTTCGAATAACGTTGCTTCGTCTCCGTCTTATCCGCCTTCGGGTGGCTATTCGTCGTCGTCGGCGGCGGCGCGCGTCGCTTCCGCGCCTTCGAGCGTTCAGCGTTCGGAGCTGTCTGCTCCAAGCAGTCTTCCTCCGGTGTCCGGATCCGATTCTTCGACGCGCCAGCAGGCTATGGCTCAGCCATTTCCGCAGCAGTCCAACACGGCTCCGGTTCGTGGTGCAGGCAACCTGACAACCGGCACGGTCAAGCCGATGTCCGGCTGGTCAACGGTCAATGCGCCGCGTGTCACGCTGAAGCCAGGCGAGTCGGCCAAGACATTGGCAAACCGTTATGGCGTTCCTGAAAAGGAAATCCTGCGGGCAAATGGCGGTACGCTCGCAGCCGGCCAGTCGGTCGTAATTCCGACCTTTGGTCCTGCGCGCAATACTGCGAAGACTGCCGCTGGCGATATCGATCTTCAGAACAATGCACCTGCGCCGGAAAACCAGTCCGAGCAGAAGCTCGCTGTTCTGCCGTCGCGTGACAAGTCGCTGGCAGAGCCGGGCAAGATCACGCCTCCCGGCGGCAAGCCGCTTGGCGGCACATACACCGTCAAGCCCGGCGACACGCTGACCAAGATCGCCCGCGAAACCGGCACATCGGTCGACGCGCTGAAGGCTGCGAACGGCATGACCGATGGCACCGTTCGTATCGGCCAGACGCTCAAGGTTGCCAATGGCATGACTGACCCTGTTCGCACGGCCTCGGTTCCGCAGAAACCTGCCGAGCCTATGCAGGCAGCGCCGAAGGCTGCAGCTCCGCAGCAGCCGGCTGTCGCCAGGGTTGAGCCTGCCGTAGCAGCACCGTCCAAGCCTGCCGCTGCCGAAAATGCATCGCTCAGCGAAGTCGAAAGGAAAGCTGACGTTGCGTCTGTCGCCCCACAGTCCACGGGGATCGAGAAGTACCGCTGGCCGGTCAATGGCGCGGTCATTGCCGGCTACGGCTCCAACGTCAATGGCAGCCGCAATGATGGTATCGACATCTCGGTTCCGGAAGGCACGCCGATCAAGGCAGCCGAAAACGGTGTCGTTATCTACGCAGGCAACGGTCTGAAGCAACTCGGCAACACCGTGCTCGTACGTCACGACGACGGCAAGGTCACCGTTTACGGCCATGCCAGCGCGATCAACGTGACCCGTGGCCAGAAGGTTACCCGCGGCCAGACGCTTGCTTCTTCGGGTATGAGCGGCGACGCACAGCGTCCGCAGGTTCACTTCGAGGTCCGCAAGGACGCAACGCCGGTCAATCCGAATACCTACCTTGAATAATGTAGTGCGTTTCAAGGGGACAACGAAAAAGCCCGGCTCTGCCGGGCTTTTTTGCGTTTTTCACTTGATCCAGTAGAAGCGGCAGCCGTTGTTGTTTCCGGAATTATGCCCTGGCGATCGAGTTTTGTGGCGTTATATGCGATCCAGCGGCTTGCGCAGTCGGCCGGCGAGATCCTGAATGTACTGCCAGGCCACGCGACCCGAACGGCCTCCGCGTGTCGTTGCCCATTCCAGTGCTTCGGCGTGAAGTGTTTCTTGACTTAGGCCCAGGTTGAAATGTGCTGCGTATCCGTCGATCATTGCCAGATAATCGTCCTGGCTGCATTTGTGGAAACCGAGCCACAGGCCGAAGCGATCAGAAAGCGAGACTTTTTCTTCCACGGCCTCGGACGGATTGATGGCTGTCGACTGCTCGTTTTCCATCATGTTGCGGGGCAGCAGATGACGACGGTTGGACGTTGCATAGAAAAGGACATTGTCCGGTCGCCCTTCTATGCCACCGTCGAGCGCGGCCTTGAGCGACTTGTAGGCGGTGTCGTCATGATCGAAAGACAGGTCGTCGCAGAAAAGGATGACGCGCTGTTTCGATGATTTGAGAATGTCCAGAAGGCCGGGCAGTGAAGCGATATCCTCGCGGTGAACCTCTACGAGTTTGAGGGATGAGCCGGTTGCCACACGCACATCTTCATGCACGGCCTTGACAAGCGACGATTTGCCCATGCCGCGCGCGCCCCATAGAAGCACATTGTTTGCCGGATATCCTTCGGCGAAACGAAGCGTATTTTCATGCAGGATATCGCGCACATGATCGACCCCGCGGATCAGCGTCAACGCAATACGGTTCGGCCGCGGCACTGGCTGGAGTTTCAGGTTGGATGGCACCCAGACGAAGCAATCGGCGGCATCCCAGTCGTTGACTGCGGGAGGCGGTCCCGCAAGACGTTCGACCGCATCGGCAAGGCGCCTTATTTCGGCAAGCACCTGTGCGTTAATGTCCTCGCTCATGACGCTGCCCTTTCTTTTCCTCTGTTTCGGGCCGGGTAACACGCTCGTCATTGCATAGAAAGGCTTTGAGCCGTGGATTCGGTACGCAAATTGCCGCTTTCTGTTGCATTCCGGGCCATCGCAACTATATTCCGGCGGCTTGAACGGGGGCGGGGAGTCTCCGGTAGTTTTAGGAGTTCTCGATGTTCATTACCGAAGCATTCGCCCAGGCGAGTGGCGCAGCAGCCCCCTCGGGCACCGATTCCATCCTGCAGATGGTCATGCTGTTCGCACCCCTGATGGTGGTGTGGTATTTCTTTCTCATCCGTCCGCAGCGTGCCCAGGCCAAGAAGCGCAAGGAAACGCTTGATAACATTCGTCGTGGCGATCAGGTCGTTCTCGGTGGCGGTATCACGGGCAAGGTAAGCAAGGTCATCGACGACAACGAACTGGAAGTCGAAATCGCCGAAGGCGTCAAGATCCGCGCCCAGCGTGCCTATATCGCCGAAGTCAAGGTAAAGGGCGAACCGGTCAAGACCGAATCTGCTCCGACCAAGTAAGCGGCACGATAACCGGCTTGCTCGAAAGTCGGCTACCTGATTGCCCGGATCGTTTCTGTCTATCCGATGGAGGCTTGATCCGGGCAAAGTTGTTCTGGAAGGAAGCCGTGCCAATGGCGAAAGGCATCGAAATCCGAGACGCTCATTTTCCGGGCCGCGCGCCGATCGATGCCTACGGCAATGGTGGTTTCCGTTTCGCTGACATGTCCCATCGCGGCTCCATTCTATGCTTGCCCTCTGGCATTCATGGCTGGGACATGCGGGAGGGCGATCTCCTGACGATCGCCTCTCTGGAGCGCGTACTGGCCGATGCATCCGGCATCGAAGTGCTGCTGATCGGCGCAGGGGCCAACCTCAGGCGTATACCCGCTGACGTGAAAGCTGCGCTGAAGTCCAGAGGCATCTCTTCCGATCCGATGAGCACCGGTGCAGCCGTGCGCACATTCAACATCATGCTGGCCGAATCCCGCGCTGTCGCGGCGGCTCTCATCGCGGTTTGACATGACCGATACCCTTTCCGAAAACGGCGCGCTTTGCCTCTCCATGCTGCGGGAGACGGACCGCGACCGTTATCTGGCCTGTCTTCTTTCGCCTGAAGACAAGCGGGGTGCACTTGCCTCACTTTATGCGTTCAATGCGGAAATTGCCCGCGTTCGCGACGTGGTGCGTGAGCCGCTCCCCGGCGAAATCCGCCTGCAATGGTGGCGGGATCTCTTGGAAGGTGGAGCCGCAGGAGATACCGGCGGCAATCCGCTCGCCGCTGGTCTGCTGGAGACCATAGACCGTTATCGTTTGCCACGGCAAACACTGGTTGCCATGACAGAGGCACGCATCTTCGACCTCTATGACGATGCCATGCCCGACCAAAACGCGCTGGAGGGCTATTCGGGTGAGACAGCATCGGCTTTGATCCAGCTTGCTGGTCTTGTCTTGTCACCCGAAGATGCGACTCAATCGGCCGATGCTGCCGGGCATGCGGGCGTGGCACAGTCGATAGCCGGCTTGCTGATGCTTTTGCCGATCCATAACCGCAGGCGGCAGATCTATGTCCCGCTCGATATCCTTTCCGCAACAGGCCTTGATCGTGACGGCTTTTTGGCCGGCGAGGACAAGACGCGTATCTCGGCAGCGATCGAGGCTTTTTCCGGCCTGGGGTTGGAGCATTTGCAAAAGGCCCGCCATGCAGGGCCGATCGCCAAACCACTTTTTCCGGCCTTTTTGCCCGTCTCTCTGGCGGAGCACATTTTGAAGCGGGCCAGAAAACTGGGCGCTTCGGCGCTTTTCGGTGGATTGCAGCAACCGCAATGGCGTCGCCAGATCAGCATGATGAAAGCGACGCTGCTTCGCCGCTTCTGATGCGACATAACACTCGCGCAAGCCTCGCGCGTTAGGCACTATGCAACCCAAAAACCTGCCCCCCAAACCTTCTATGCCTAGGAGAAGCGGTTTGAGTGCCCTTATCATCTGGATCACGATCGTTGCGCTGATTCTCATTCTCGTTTTCTACATAAGGCGAATTGCCCGTAGGAACGACGAACAGGGGCGTTACGATCTCGGGACCGCAATCCTCGAATTCGGCCGGGCCTTTCCGGAAGAAGCGATTCGCAGCCTGCATGGCACAAAGGATGGTGATGTCTTCGTTCGCTTGCATAATGACAAGACGGGCTTCATGCGTAATCGACGCAACCACTATGCCTGCCATCTCATCCAGCCCGGTCGAGTGCGGATCGTTCCCTTGGCAAATGCTAAAGGGTTCGTTGCTGAATTTCTCGATGCACCGACATTGAATGGCGAATTTGTATTCGTGAAGGAAAGTGAAGCAGCCGAAGTTTCTCTCTGGCTGCTCGACAATTATGTCAGCGTTACAGGTAAAATCAGCGACGACGGCCAGCCGGATGGCGGGCGTGAAATGGCCGCCGCCGATGGTGATGCCTCTACGCCAGACCGAGCCAATTAGCGCAATCTTTCAGCGCCCGCGCCGACAATAACTGCCGTTTCATAACGGTCTTGTCCTTGCCACGAAAACGTTTGACGCCTTCCGGCTTGACGATCGAGCCGGGCTCGAGTTCTGGAAAAAGGCCGAAATTGATATTCATCGGCTGGAAGGATCGTTTGCCGGGCTCCTCATCATGAATGAGGTGGCCACCGGTGATGTGGCCGAGAAGCGAGCCAAAGGCTGTGGTGGCAGGAGGTGGCGCAAGCGGTTCCCCCTTCCGCTCGGCAGCCGCAAATCGTCCGGCAAGGAGGCCTATCGCGGCGCTTTCCACGTACCCTTCGCAGCCGGTGATCTGGCCGGCAAAGCGCAAGCCGGGCCGGCTTTTCAACGTCAGTGATTTGTCGAGCAGGATCGGCGACTGAATATAGGTGTTGCGGTGAAGGCCGCCGAGCCGCGCAAACTCGGCATTCTGCAGGCCGGGTATCATGCGGAAAATCTCTGCTTGCGCGCCGTATTTCAGCTTCGTCTGGAAGCCGACCATGTTGTAGAGCGTGCCAAGCGCATTGTCCTGGCGCAGCTGCACGACCGCATAGGCCTTGACCGTCGGGTTATGCGAATTGGTGAGGCCCATCGGCTTCATAGGTCCGTGGCGCAAGGTTTCGCGGCCGCGTTCCGCCATCACCTCGATCGGCAGGCAGCCATCGAAATAGGGTGTTCCTTCCCATTCCTTGAACCCGACCGTATCGCCGGCGATCAGGGCGTCGACGAAGGCGTCGTACTGATCCTTGTCGAGTGGGCAGTTGATGTAGTCTTTGCCGTTGCCTCCAGGGCCGACTTTGTCGTAGCGCGACTGGTACCAGCATGTATCCATATCTATCGAATCGCGATGGATGATGGGTGCGATCGCGTCGAAAAAGGCGAGCTGGTCTTCACCCGTCTCCGCCTGGATGGATGCGGCAAGCGAAGGCGAGGTGAGGGGGCCGGTGGCGACCACTGCCAGGTCCCATTCCTTCGGTGGCAGTCCCTGGATTTCTTCTCGGAGAACTGTGATCAGCGGATGGCTGGAAATTGCGGCAGTGACCGCATCCGAAAATCCGTCGCGGTCGACGGCAAGAGCGCCACCCGCCGGAACCTGATGCTTGTCGGCCGAGGCGATGATCAGCGAGTTCGCAAGTCGCATCTCTGCATGGATCACGCCGACGGCGTTGGCTGTCGCATCATCGGAGCGGAACGAATTGGAGCACACCAGTTCGGCAAGGCCGTCTGTTTTATGGGCATCGGTGCCGCGAACGCCGCGCATCTCGTGCAGGATGACCGGGATGCCGGCCTGTGCGATCTGCCAGGCTGCTTCGGAGCCGGCAAGGCCGCCGCCGATCACGTGAATGGGGGAATAGGATGTCTCTGTCATGGGCCGCGTCATTATCACGACAAGCTGCCGACAGGAATCAAAAAGCACTTCATTCGAAGTCAATTTGGCGCCTGAGGCGAACTAGAATCAAAAAGGCACCTGAGAAGGTGCCTTTGATCATCCTTGGGCATTTCAGCCGCTAGACTTGTTCCTCCGGCGGTTGGGATACCGCCCCCGTCAGGGATTAACGGAAGGAACGAGCAGCGATGTTACGGATATCGTAACGGGTCAGGCCGATGTCGGAGAGGGCCTGGTTCGACAGGTTGCCGAGTTCGTTCATCGTGCGGCGGTAGCTGACCCAGTTCTTTGCGATGCGGATCGGGTTCATGGTGGTTTCCTCAAGTCGTCTTTTTCCCGGCGCTCGTTATCGGCTCCGGCGATGTGCTTCTTATACGACCGAATAATAAGAATGTGCAGTGCAAATTATGTGCAACTGCCATGCATTTGTGCGGTGAATTGTCGCTTTTCTGGGCGATGGGCGAAAAATGAGCTGAGAATTTGCGCTATGGCAATTCTAGCAAAAGACAGAGCGATTTCGCGTTTCAACAGCAGGCGAAAAGGCTTCCAGGCAATAATGAACTGCACAAACGAAAAACGCCTCCCGAAGGAGGCGCTTTCGACCGACTGGAGAGTCGAGGTATTATTAGAAGCCGACTGCAGTCCGAGCTACGCGGCGGATGTCTGCACGGCCGATGCCGAGGTCACCCAGTTCGCGGTCGGTCATGCGGCCGAGCTCGGAAACGGTTTCGCGGTACTTGCGCCAGTCGCTGAATTTCTTTGCGATGCTCATTGTGGGGATCCTTTGCCCTGTGGGCGTCATATCCGCCCTCTTCATCTGCTAATCGTTTTAAATGTTCTTCTGCACAAAAAACAGCGCCCGTTACGTATGCCACCTATGCGTCTGGCGCATTGCGATAAGGAGGTGCGTGGCTCTGGTATGTTCGGTGATGGAGACACTGCTGAAACAAATAACGCCCACCGGGGGAGGAGGTCCGGTGGGCGTCATATGAATGACCGGCAAATGGGAGAAGGAGTCTCGCCGGTCTGTACGGGACAACGCTGGGAGGAGGAGTGCGCGCCCCGAATGTCTTGCGGGAAACCCGCCTTTAAAGCTGTCGCATTTAGGAGGCGTTTGCCCCGGCTCGCTCACTGCTTCGTTCGTTAAGCTGAACCTATATAAAGGAAGATAAATTGTGCACTGCAAACGCTGAATGGATGGCATGCTTTCTGTGCATGGCTGTTTTGGTCGGCGCACGTGGCGTCTGGGAGATTGTGCTGACGCCGCCAGAACGAATATCCCCCGCTTTCATCCTGTTCTGACAGTCTTCTTTTGTCCCTGTCATTTTTCCTTTGCGTGCAGGAAAACGGATGATATAGAGACGCGCGCTCTGGAAGGCCTCCGGCGACGAGGTATTTCGACGCGGTTTGGGGCGCGGGTATGGTGAAATTGGTAGACACGCCAGATTTAGGTTCTGGTGCCGCAAGGCGTGGGAGTTCAAGTCTCTCTACCCGCACCAAGCACCGCCAAGGTGTGGTCTTGAGCCAAAGAATAGGGCGAACGACCGGCGCCTTTAATGCCGCGGCTGGTCTCTTTGAAGTTCCGGCGATGTGCTGACTGTTGAACGGCTGGAGATGCCGGATAGTTGGTGCCGCCGCCACGATATGAAGGTTTGAAAATGCAGGTTACCGAAACGCTCGCTGAAGGGCTGAAGCGCGAAATCAAAGTTGTCATCCCTAAGCAGGAGATGGAAGCACAGCTGAACGTGCGCCTCGCCGATGCGAAGGATAAGGTCCGCATCAACGGCTTCCGTCCGGGCAAGGTGCCGTTGGCGCACCTCAAGAAGACCTACGGCAAGTCGATCATGGCAGATCTCGTCAACGAGATCATCCGCGACCGTCCGGGCAAGATTCTCTCAGATCGCGGCGAGAAGTCGGCAACCCAGCCGTCGATCGCTATGACCGAGGATCAGGCAGAAGCCGAAAAGATCCTGTCCGCACAGGCTGACCTTGAGTTCACGCTCACCTACGAAGTCATTCCGCCGATCGAGCTGAAGTCGACCGACAAGATCACGGTTACTCGTGAAGTCGTCGAAATCGCTGACGAAGAAGTCAACGAGCAGATCGTCAAGATCGCTGAAAGCGCTCGTACTTACGAAACCAAGAAGGGCAAGGCCGCCAACGGCGACCGCGTCACCATGAACTACCTCGGCAAGGTCGACGGCGTAGCCTTCGATGGCGGCGCTGCCGAAGATGCCGAACTGGTTCTCGGTTCCGGCCAGTTCATCCCGGGCTTCGAAGACCAGTTGGTCGGCGTTAAGGCTGGTGACGAAAAGGTCATCACGGTTACCTTCCCGGAACAGTATCCGGCTGCAAATCTCGCAGGCAAGGAAGCGACCTTCGACATCACCGTCAAGGATGTTGCTGCTCCGGGCGAAGTCGAAATCAACGACGAACTCGCTTCCAAGCTCGGCATCGAATCAGTCGATCGCCTGAAGGAAATCGTTCGCGGCCAGATCGAAAGCCAGTACGGCAACCTGACACGCCAGAAGGTAAAGCGTCAGATCCTCGACCAGCTCGATGAAATGTACCAGTTCGACACCCCGCAGGGTCTCGTTGACGCCGAGTTCGACAACATCTGGCGCCAGATCAACACCGATCTTGCCCAGTCCGGCAAGACCTTCGAAGACGAAGAAACGACTGAGGAAGAAGCCCGTGCGGAATACCGCAAGCTTGCCGAGCGTCGCGTTCGTCTGGGCCTCGTTCTCTCCGAAATCGGTGAGAAGGCTGGTGTTGAAGTGACCGAAGAAGAGCTGCAGCGCGCGCTTTATGCACAGCTGCAGCAGTTCCCGGGCCAGCAGAAGGAAATCCTCGATTTCTTCCGCAACACGCCTGGTGCTTCCAACTCGCTGCGCGCTCCGATCTTCGAAGAAAAGGTCATCGACAAGCTGCTTACCGAAGTGAAGGTCACCGACAAGACCGTCACGAAGGAAGAGCTGATGGCTGACGACGAAGCCGAAGGCGACGACAAGCCGGCCAAGAAGAAGGCTGCGCCGAAGAAGGCCAAGGCTGAAGCTGCGGAAGGCGAAGAAGCCGCTCCGAAGAAGAAGGCTGCTCCGAAGAAGAAGGCCGCTGAAGACAGCGCCGAATAATCTTCGCAGAAAATGATTGGAAAAGCCGGGTCGGCAACGATCCGGCTTTTTTATTGTCTACAACCCATCAACTGACGTTTGCCGAGCCATGATCCGTATCGAAAATATCAGCAAGTCGAACAGCCATCGCATTCTCTACATCGAGGCTTCGGCTGCGCTCAATCGCGGTGAAAAAATCGGCCTCGTTGGCCCGAACGGCGCCGGCAAGACGACACTGTTTCGGATGATCACCGGCGGTGAGATCCCCGATGAAGGCCAAGTTTCGGTCGAGAAGCATGTCACCATCGGCTATTTCAATCAGGATGTCGGCGAAATGTCCGGCGTCAGCGCCGTCACCGAAGTGATGGATGGCGCGGGTCCCGTCAGCACTGTTGCGGCCGAACTGCGCGAACTCGAAGCCGCCATGGTCGATCCGGACCGTATGGACGAGATGGATGCCATCATCGAGCGCTACGGCGAGGTTCAGGCTCGTTACGAGGAACTCGACGGTTATGGGCTGGAAAGCCGGGCTCGCGAAGTGCTTGCCGGTCTCTCCTTTAGCCAGGAAATGATGGATGGCGATGTCGGCAAGCTTTCGGGCGGCTGGAAGATGCGTGTGGCGCTGGCCCGCATTCTTCTGATGCGCCCGGACGTGATGCTGCTCGACGAACCATCCAACCATCTCGATCTCGAAAGTCTGATCTGGCTGGAACAGTTCCTGAAAGGTTATGACGGCGCGCTTCTGATGACCTCGCACGACCGCGAGTTCATGAACCGGATCGTCAACAAGATCATCGAGATAGATGCCGGGTCGCTCAATACCTATGCAGGTGATTACGGGTTCTACGAGCAGCAGCGGGCGCAGAACGAAAAGCAGCAGCAGGCGCAGTTCGAGCGCCAGCAGGCGATGCTCGCAAAGGAAATCAAGTTCATCGAGCGCTTCAAGGCGCGTGCGTCGCATGCCGCTCAGGTTCAGAGCCGGGTGAAGAAGCTCGACAAGATCGAGCGCGTCGAGCCGCCGAAGCGCCGCCAGTCGGTCGCTTTCGAATTCCAGGCACCGCCGCGTTCGGGTGAAGACGTTGCCAACCTCAAGGGCGTCCACAAGGCTTATGGCAGCAGGACGATCTATGAAGGCCTGGATTTCTCCATTCGCCGCAAGGAACGCTGGTGCATCATGGGCGTCAACGGTGCCGGCAAGTCGACGCTTCTGAAGCTGATTGCCGGTTCGGCCGAACCAGATCAGGGATCTGTTGCGATCGGTGCCAGCGTCAAGATGGGCTATTTTGCCCAGCACGCCATGGACCTGCTCGATGGCGAGCAGACGGTGTTCGAATGGCTCGAATCGGAGTTCCCGCGTGCCGGGCAGGGCGCACTGCGCACGCTTGCCGGCTGCTTTGGATTTTCCGGCGACGATGTCGAGAAGAGGTGCCGTGTGCTTTCAGGGGGCGAAAAGGCGCGCCTCGTTATGGCGGCCATGCTGTTCGATCCGCCGAATTTCCTCGTCCTCGACGAGCCAACCAACCACCTCGACCTCGATACCAAGGAAATGCTGATCAAGGCACTATCCGAATATGAAGGCACGATGCTTTTCGTCAGCCACGATCGCCATTTCCTTTCCGAGCTTTCCAATCGCGTGCTGGAAGTCTCCTCCGAAGGCGTCCATCGTTATGATGGCGGCTACCGCGAATATGTCGAGCGCACCGGCTACGAGGCTCCTGGCCTTGTCGCCTGACGGCCCGTCGAGGTTAGGGGTAAAAATTGTGATCGGCCCTTTGGCCGGTTGCAGCCTCTGAATGTCTTGATCCGTCGCGCCTTGCGCCTAGCTAGTCCTCTGGTGGCTGGTAAAGGTAAAACGGCGATGTTGGATTATGAATTTTCAGACACTGCATTGGCGGGCTTTCGCCCGATTATCGATTTTGAGCCTGATGCTTGGCGCCTGCACGATCCCTCCGGACACATCTCGGGTTATCGGTGAAAATTTTACGATAGCCGCGGCGCGAACTGAACTCGTCGGGCTGGATGAAGACGATGTTCGCATGTGTGCGGGCTTTCCGACAGCAAGCACTGCGACGGCCGACGGCGGCACGATCTGGGCCTATCGCCGTGACATGCCGCGCGGAAACTGGAACGTCGTCAATCCGTCCTTCACCCTTTTCGGCGCGATACCCGCGGTGAACACGTCGACGAGCGGATCCTCGGGCGGTAATTGCAGCACGCAGTTTCGATTCGCGGAAAACAGGCTGAAGCAGGTGGAGTTTGCGGGTGACAACAACACCGCAACCGATATGAACGGCCTTTGCGTCAGCATGATCGACAATTGCCTGATTTATGCCCGCAAGAAAAAGGCGCGATGAATGGAGCGCCATTTCATGAAAAAAAGCCGCGCAATGCACGGCTTTCAAAAAGCTCGCGATATGCCTCAACGGCAGACGCGGATAGATTCCATATGCCAGCCGCCATCATAGGCGTTGCGAACCCGCTGATCCTCGAACCAGCAGCGCGGCGGAGGCGGTGGTGGCTCCACGTAACGGGGACCGCCGCTATTGGCCAAGGCCCCGCCGATCAGGCCGCCGACAATACCTGCAGCCAAGCCTCCGGCAATGACCTTGCCGGTATTGTCGTGGTGGCGATGATGACGGTCACGGTCGCGATCCCAGCGTGGCGGTGGCGGTCCGCGACGGTCGTCCCAACGCGGCGGCGGTGCGTCGCGCCATTGCGCCATCGCTGTTCCGGCCGGGGCCATGGCCGCGCTGGTGAGGATGGCGATGGAGAGGACAGAAAGAGCAATCTTCTTCATGTGTTTCGTCCCTGGGCGCCGGATTGTCCTTGGCGCTTCGATGGCGGACATTGCGTCAGTCTGCCTTAACGTAGCTTGAACATGGGGTAATCGCGGGTCGGTTTCCCCAAAGGCATTGCCTCAGCAATATCTGACATGGGTGGTTGCCCCCGGTAAGATGGAAATACGGGCTCACGATTGGAACCGGGCCCAGCATCAAA